>SKEW01000038.1_pt1 | contig 167562 bp, 157 predicted proteins | sample 4841441 | NCBI WGS metagenome assembly SKEW01 (sample SAMN11008799, study PRJNA524170) | human gut metagenome | isolation source: fecal sample from pouch patient p41 | place: Israel: Tel-Aviv | reverse complement strand
TATTGTAGACTATATTGATTATTACAACAACAAACGAATTAAGGTAAAACTAAAAGGACTCAGTCCTGTGCAATACAGAACTAAATCCTTTGATAAATTAATTGTCTAACTTTTTGGGGTCAATACAAAACCTGCTCTTTTTCTTCTTTAAAACATCTTAAATCGGTATTAAAATAGTGGTAAAATCTGATTATAAAATACATTAGGAGATTGTTTATGAAAAATATAAAACGTATTCTTTTGGCTGTAGTAGCTGTTTTTGCAGCAGTCCTATTGGTGGCATGTGGTGGCAAAAGTGATAACGGGACTTATGTCTACAAACCATCAAAAACTGAACTCAAGAAAATTCTTGAGGAGCAAGGCTTATCAGGTAGTCAATTAGAGTCTATTGGAGACGTTATTAATTTTGAAGTTTCTATTAAGATCAAAGAATCAAAAGGAACCCTCAGCATCGCGGGTGAAGTCGCTGGTCAAAAGAATGAGCGATCTTATGATGTCAAAATCAATCAAAAAGAGAAAACAATCGAGTCAAAAGATGGTGGTGGAGAAAAGATTACATACAAGGTCGATGGTGACTATTTGACATTTGATCTTTCTAAGTTAAGTAATAGCAACCAAGGGGATCTTATGATTCTTAAAAATGCTAAATTCAAACGTACAAAATAAAGCGACTGAGAGGCTGGGACAAAAGTCTTAGCCTCTCAATTGTTTTTGGATTGTCGAGCAAGACGCAGTGGTTGAGTGGGCTCTACTACGCTGATTTCATCATCTTTTACAGCCCTACTCAACTTTGCGGAGGTAGGACGACGAAATCGAATTCTAACGAATTACCGATTTCTGTCCCACTCTCTTTGCTTTACTTTTATGACTGGTTTGGTATAATGAATGAGACTACAGATGGGACTGGGGCAGGAATGATTTTCTTTGAAAATGATTTCGTCTCGCTCCCTCTTTTCTGTGTGATCAAGGTTATTATTTATGGAAAAGGAGAATCATCTATGCTTTATATTTGGTCCTACTTGAAAAAGTATCCCAAGTGGCTAGCCCTGAATCTATTTTCGGCGGTCCTGTTTGTTATTGTCAATTTGGGCTTGCCAACGATTCTAGCTCGCATGATTGATGAGGGGATTAACCCACGTGATGTGGATCGGCTTTATTTCTGGGGCTGGGTCATGTTTGCGATTATCTTGCTTGGGATTGTGGGGCGGATTATCTTGTCTTACGCGGTTGGTCAGCTAACGACCACCATGGTTCGAGATATGCGCAATGACCTCTATGCTAAGTTACAGGAGTACTCGCATCACGAGTATGAGCAAATCGGGGTATCGTCATTGGTCACTCGCTTGACTTCTGATGCCTTTGTTTTGATGCAGTTTGCGGATTCTATGTTGAAGATGGGGGTCATCACACCCTTGATGATGGTTTCCAGTGTTCTCTTGATTCTGACGACCAGTCCTTCTTTAGCGTGGATTGTAGCGGTATCAGTACCATTTCTTGCTGTCGTCGTTTGGTATGTAGCAGTTAAGACACGTCCACTTTCCGAGAAGCAACAAAAGACACTCGACCATCTTAATCAATTTGCACGTGAAAATTTGACTGGACTTCGTGTGATTCGTGCCTTTGCCCGCGAAGAATTCCAAGAGGATAAATTTGCGGCTGAAAATGAAGTCTACGCAGAAAACTCGAATAAATTGTTCAAACTAACTGGTTTGACAGAACCCCTATTTGTGCAGATCATCATTGCTATGATTGTGGCGATTGTCTGGTTTGCTTTGGATCCTCTTCATGACGGTAGTTTGAAAATTGGGGATCTGGTTGCCTTTATTGAATATAGCTTCCACGCTCTCTTATCTTTCCTCTTTTTAGCCAATCTCTTTACCATGTATCCTCGGACTGCGGTTTCTAGTCGTCGGCTCAAGAAAATCATGGACATGCACATTTCGATCGATCCAAATGAGAATGGTGTAACAGAAACAGCATCTCGTGGCTATTTGGAATTTGACAATGTCACCTTTGCTTATCCAGGTGAGACAGAGAGTCCGGTTCTCCACAACATTTCCTTTCAGGCCAAACCTGGAGAAACGATTGCCTTTATCGGCTCGACCGGTTCTGGGAAATCTTCACTTGTGCAGTTGATTCCTCGATTCTATGATGTCACCCTAGGGAAGATTTTGGTGGATGGTGTGGATGTCCGTGACTACAATCTGAAAGCCCTTCGCCAAAAGATTGGTTTTATTCCGCAAAAGGCATTGCTTTTTACAGGAACCATTGCTGAGAACCTTCGTTATGGAAAAGAAGATGCCTCTGTACAAGAGCTAGAACAAGCGGCTGAAATTTCCCAAGCCAAGGAATTTATCGACAGCCGTGAGGAACGCTTTGATACGCATTTGGCAGAAGGCGGAAGTAACCTTTCAGGTGGTCAAAAACAACGCTTGTCCATCGCTCGTGCCGTTGTCAAAGATCCAGATGTCTTTATTTTTGATGATTCCTTCTCTGCCTTAGACTACAAGACGGATGCCACTTTGCGGAAGCGTCTCAAAGAAGTTACAGGAGATGCGACCGTCTTGATCGTAGCGCAACGCGTGGGAACCATTATGGATGCGGATCAAATTATTGTCTTGGACCAAGGGGAAATCGTCGGTCGAGGAACCCACGATGAATTGATGGAAAGCAATGAGATCTATCGTGAAATTGCTAATTCGCAGCTCGATAGTCCATCATTAACAGAGGAATAGAAAGGAGAAGCAGATGAAACAAGAACAAAACAGTTTTTCTAGACTATGGACTTACTTGAGAGCCTATCGCTTGGAAGTTTGCTTGTCCATTTTCTTGAAAATCCTGAGTGTCATCATGAGTGTTGTCGAACCCTTTGTTTTGGGGCTTGCGATTACTGAGTTGACAAAAAATCTCATGGATATGGCAAAAGGCCTTGCAGGGGCTGGTCTTAACACCTCCTATATCGCGATCATTATGACGCTCTATCTATTCCGTGGGGTTCTCTATGAGTTGGGATCTTATTATTCCAACTATTTCATGACCAATGCTGTTCAAAAGACCGTTCAGGACATGAGAAATGATTTGTCTCATAAAATCAATCACATTCCGGTTTCCTATTTTGACCGGCATCAGTTTGGTGATTTGTTAGGACGTTTTACTAGCGATGTCGAAACAGTCTCGAATGCCTTGCAACAGTCCTTCTTACAAATCGTTAATGCCATCTTTACCTTGCTTTTTGTCATCAGCATGGTCTTATACTTAAATATCCAGCTGGGTCTAGTGGTCATCCTGTCCATTCCAATCACTTATTTCAGTGCTCGATTTATCATGAAAAAATCTCAGCCTTACTTTAAAGAGCAGGCAGATGTTTTGGGGGCAATGAACGGCTTTGTGCAAGAAAATTTAACAGGCTTTAATGTCCTTAAGCTCTACGTTCGGGAAAAATCTTCCCAGGAAGAGTTTCATGATATTACCCATCACCTTCAAAAAGTAGGGTTCAAGGCTAATTTCATTTCTGGCTTAATGATGCCGATTTTAAATGGAATTTCTGATTTGACTTACCTTATTATCGCTTTGATGGGTGGTTTGCAAGTGTTAGCAGGTCGTTTGACTGTCGGGAATATGCAGGCCTTCGTTCAATATGTTTGGCAGATCAACCAACCGATTCAAAACTTGACCCAATTGGCAGGACAGCTACAAAGTGCCAAATCGTCTCTAGACCGGATTTTCCAAGTCATGGATGAACCAGATGAAGTAGCAGATGTGACAGAAACCCTCTCTGGAGATTTGACAGGTCAGGTTAGCTTTAAAAACGTAGATTTCCAATATGTAGCAGACAAACCATTGATTCGTGATTTCAACCTAGAAGTCAAACCAGGTGAAATGGTGGCCATTGTCGGACCGACTGGAGCAGGAAAAACAACCCTGATTAATTTGCTCATGCGCTTTTACGATGTGACTGCAGGATCGATTACAGTCGATGGTCATGATATTCGTCATCTATCTCGCCAAGATTACCGCAAACAATTCGGAATGGTGCTTCAGGATGCTTGGTTATATGAAGGAACCATCAAAGAAAACCTTCGCTTTGGTAATCTCGAAGCAACGGATGAAGAAATTGTTGAAGCTGCAAAGGCAGCCAATGTCGATCACTTTATCAGGACGCTTCCTGGTGGTTACAATATGGAAATGAACCAGGAGTCTAGCAATATTTCTCTAGGGCAAAAGCAACTCCTAACCATTGCGCGTGCGCTCCTGGCTAATCCTAAAATCTTGATTTTGGATGAAGCGACGTCTTCTGTCGATACGCGTTTAGAGCTCTTGATTCAAAAAGCTATGAAGAATTTGATGAAAGGGCGGACTAGCTTTGTCATTGCTCACCGCCTGTCTACCATTCAAGAAGCAGATAAAATCCTTGTCCTCAAAGATGGGCAAATCATCGAGCAAGGAAATCACCAATCCTTGTTAGCAGATAAAGGATTCTACTATGAGCTCTACAATAGCCAATTTTCAAATAAAAAAGCGGAATAAGCTCGTGTTATCAAAAGAGGTTTGAGAAAGCATTCTCAGCCTCTTTTTCTTACTCACTTTTATTACTACATAAAAAGGTTAACATTTCTGCAACAAATTGATACAGAATTTTCACACAATTCACCTTGTTTGTCATGATAATTTTTATTAGGATAGAATCGTTGTAAAAAATAAAAGGAGAAATGTGTGATGAGTCATTTAAACAAAGATATCATTTTTGGCATTCGCAAGTCTAAGCTTGGAGTCTTTTCTGTCGTGATTGCGATCATGGGGGCTTGTTTTTTGACTGGAAAATCTGTGGCAGCTGATCAAGCTGGAGAGCAGGCACAAGTCCAAACACAAGGGCAAGAAGCGACAACCTCTGATCCCGCAAGCTCCCAAGTAGATACCAGCCAATATGGAGCATCTATGCCTTACACCCGTTATGAGGCAGACAAAGGGAACCTCCTTGGAAAGGCAGAGGTAGAGCAGTCTCAAGACACTCACTCAACAGCTATTGAAGCTTCTGAACAGACCTATGTCGCTTTAAAAGAAAAGGGAGATGGTGTCTCCTTTAAGGTCAATGAACCAGCCAATGCCTTAACCGTACGCTACACAGTACCAGATGGAGCCAGTGGACAACTCGATGTTCAGGTGAATGGTCACAGTGTTCAACAATTGGATCTTTCATCTACGTCAAACTGGCAGTACTTGAATGACAAAGGTGTACACGATAGTGCACAGGCTGATACACGCGCTCGGTTCCAATTTGATGAAGTACACAGTCTCCTTCCAGGACTTCAGCTTCAAAAAGGAGATGTGGTTTCACTCGTAAAAAACAAAGCAGACGACGTCCATTACGGTCTTGACTTTGTGGAATTTGAGCAGGCTCCAGATCCGATTGCTCAGGGAGATAATGCCGTCAATATCATTTCTAAAGGGGCAACGCCAAACGATGATACTGATGACAGCCAGGCCCTCTATGATGCGATTTATGAAGCTAAACAAACCGGAAAGAATGTCTATATCCCAGCTGGGCGATTTAATCTCAATCGAAAAGTCGGTATCGATGCTTCTGATATGAAGATTTCAGGAGCTGGTATCTGGCATACCCAACTGCATTTCACTAGCGACCAAGCTGGGGGCGGTGGTTTTGACTTCCTTCACCAAGACAACCATGTTGAATTTAGCGATGTCTATCTGTCCTCCAACCTTCGTTCACGCTATGGTGAAAAAGCTCAGTACAAGGCCATTTCTGGAACGCCAGGGAAGAACTCTCACATTCACGATATTTGGGCCGAGCATTTTGAAGTTGGCATGTGGATTGGCGATTATGCTGGCAAAAACGATATGAAGTACACAGATGGTCTAGTAGTAGAAAATGTTCGTTTGCGAAACAACCTGGCTGACGGAGTCAACTTTGCCCAAGGGACTAAGAATTCGATTGTCCGCAATTCTAGTATTCGTGGAAATGGAGATGATGGACTAGCAAGCTGGTCAAGTATTGCGGATGGGACAGAATCGGCAGTAGCAGAAAATAATAAATTCTTGTACAATACAATTGAACTCGGTTGGCGCGCTGGGGGTGTTGGAATCTTTGGTGGAAAAGGTCATGAAATTGCCTACAATCGGATTAAAGACAATATCGGGGATTCCGGAATTCGCTTGACAACTGTCTTTAAGGGCCATAACTTTGATTTGAATGAAGAAGGAATTCGGGTTCACCACAATCTCTTGGAGCGTACAGGAACGAAGAGTGATATCTACAACAAGCATCGTGGATCAATTGATGTTGAAACGCGCTATGGAGATATTAAAAATGTCACCATTGAGGACAATGTATTTATAGCGCCATTTGATACAGGTGTGACCGATCACCTCAATCCAAATGGAGGTATCCTAAACCGTGTAGAAGTTAGAAACAATCAGACAATAGCGCAACTCACTCAAGCGACTGAAGGAGGAGTGTCTGCCTCCGCTTCAAAACCAGTTGGACAAGTCTTGAAAGTGAAAGAAAAACCACTTCAAGTAGGTGCAGTGAAAGCTTCCCTTCAACCTTCGAAAGTTCAACTGTCTAAAAAACAAACCGGTCTGAATCTTAAACAAGCAAAGACAGTCACCAAAACAGTCAAACCTAACTATGTCTTGAAAGCAACAAATTCCAAGCAAAAGAGCTTTTTGAAAGCTCCGAGTGCTTTATTCCTTTACCGGATGACGGGGTTACGTCAAACGGTTTAAGAAGGATGGAAATCCTGGATATAATTCCAGGATTTTTTGCTTGCTGCTAGTCCTTCATTGACAGTGAGAAGGCATATCGGTATACTAGGTATAATCTAAATAGGAGGCCACCATGATGATTCGATCCGTTCAGCTTAGCGATGCAGCAGCTATCCGAGCGATTTACCAACCTTATGTGACAGAGACAGCCATTACCTTTGAGGTCGATGTTCCGACTGTCCAGGAATTTGAAAGACGCATCACAAAAACGCTGACTCAATTTCCTTATTTGGTCGCAGAAGTTGATGGGAAAGTGGTGGGGTATGCCTATGCCTCGACCTATTATGCACGCGCTGCCTATGATTGGACCACTGAATTGTCTATTTATGTAGCAAAAGAAGCTCGTGGACAAGGGATTGGATCGGCTCTTTATACTGCCCTAGAAGAGGAGTTGCAAGCACGAGGCTACTTACGCTTTCTGGCCTGTATCGCAGTTCCGAACGAGGCCAGCATTTCCATGCATGAAAAGCGGGGCTATGTTCAAGTCGCTCATTTCCCAAAGATTGGCTATAAGTTTAACAAATGGCATGATATCGTCTGGATGCAAAAGACGATCGAAGGGCCAGTAACACTCTTGAAATGTGAGGAAGAAGATGAAGATTGAAGACTTGATTCCCATTTTAGAAGCAGCAACAGTTCCTGAAAAGGTCCCTGATATGGAAGCTTATATGAAGGGGCATTTCAAATTTCTTGGTATTCAAAAGCCTACCTTACGTAGGATTGAGAAAGGATTTTTTAAAGGCCACATAGGAAAAACAGTCGATTGGCACTTTGTTGAAGCCTGTTGGACACAACCCTATCGGGAGTTTCAGTATGTAGCCATGGATTATTTAGATCGAGTGAAAAAGAACTTGAAGCCCGAAGATTTTCCAAAGCTAAAGAAATTGGCTCAAACCAAATCATGGTGGGATAGTATTGATCAGTTGGACCGCATTATCGGAGAGATTACTTTCACCTATCCAGAAACCAAGCAGATTATGCTGGATTGGAGTAAGGATCGGGACTTTTGGTTGAGGCGGATTGCCATTGATCACCAGCTTATGAGGAAAGAAAAAACAGATACGGATTTGTTAGAAAAAGTGATCCTCAATAATCTAGGTCAAAGCGAGTTCTTTATAAATAAGGCAATCGGCTGGAGTTTACGCAATTATTCCAAGGTTAATCCAGATTGGGTAGAGGCCTTTATCGACCGCTATCGAGAACAGTTATCTCCTTTAAGCATTCGAGAAGGAAGCAAGTACCTACCTTCTTGACAGTTTGTGGATGTTCATGGTAAACTAGATTTATGCGATGAGTCGATTGGCTCTTAGGAGCCTTTTGCGCTGAGGAGGTCTACATTCAATTGTAACGCAGGAGCGGACCTTGAACAGTTGTGTGAACCGGCTGTTCTCACCGAAAGGTGCCTCGAATCCTGATCTTCGGATCAGGATTTTTTGTGCCTTCAGGACTTTTCATTTATGTCAAAAAATTGTATAATAGTACAAATACTCAATTTTTAGAAAATTTTGAAAGAGGATTTACTATGGGATACACAGTTGCTGTTGTCGGTGCTACAGGTGCCGTTGGTGCTCAAATGATCAAAATGTTGGAAGAATCTACTCTTCCAATCGATAAAATTCGCTACCTTGCGTCAGCACGTTCTGCAGGAAAAGTCTTGCAATTTAAAGGGCAAGACGTGACCATTGAGGAAACGACTGAAGATGCTTTCGAAGGGGTTGATATTGCTCTCTTCTCAGCTGGTGGTTCAACATCTGCCAAATATGCACCTTATGCGGTGAAAGCAGGCGCAGTAGTGGTTGATAACACTTCTTATTTCCGTCAAAATCCGGATGTCCCATTGGTTGTTCCTGAAGTGAATGCACATGCGCTTGATGCTCACAACGGAATCATCTCTTGTCCAAACTGTTCAACCATTCAAATGATGGTAGCGCTTGAGCCCGTTCGTCAAAAATGGGGCTTGGACCGTATCATCGTGTCTACTTACCAAGCTGTTTCAGGTGCTGGTATGGGAGCTATTCTTGAAACCCAACGTGAGTTGAAAGAAGTCTTGAATGACGGCGTTAACCCACGCGATGTCAAAGCTGAAATCTTGCCATGTGGTGGTGATAAGAAACACTACCCAATTGCCTTTAACGCTCTTCCACAAATCGATGTCTTCACAGAAAACGACTATACTTACGAAGAAATGAAGATGACAAACGAAACCAAGAAAATCATGGAAGATGATAGCATTGCCGTTTCAGCAACATGTGTGCGGATTCCAGTCTTGTCAGCTCACTCAGAGTCAGTCTACATTGAAACAAAAGAAGTGGCACCAATTGACGAAGTGAAAGCTGCTATTGCAGAATTCCCAGGTGCAGTCCTTGAAGACGATGTTGCTCACCAAATCTACCCACAAGCCGTTAATGCGGTCGGTTCACGCGATACTTTCGTTGGACGGATTCGTAAAGACTTGGATGCTGAAAAAGGAATCCACATGTGGGTGGTTTCAGATAACCTCCTTAAAGGAGCTGCTTGGAACTCAGTCCAAATCGCAGAAACTCTTCACGAACGTGGACTCGTACGTCCAACAGCTGAATTGAAATTTGAGTTGAAATAGGGAGAAAAACAGAAATCAGTAACTCGAAGAGTTTGATTTCGTAGTTTTTCCCCCGCACAGTTGATTAGGAAGTACGAATGTTGCAAACATGAGTAGTTCCAATCAACCACTGCGTCACGAAACAGAAATCAGTAACTCGAAGAGTTTGATTTCTTCCTCAGCTTTCTAACGAATCAACTTGTTTTATGAACAGATCATGAGGCAAAGGCAAGCAAGCCCCAGCCTCTTTCTTATATAGAGAAAGGTTTTTCTATGTCTTATCAAGATTTAAAAGATTGTAAAATCATCACTGCATTTATTACCCCCTTCCATGAAGATGGAACCATTAATTTTGATGCTCTTCCTGCCTTGATCGAGCACCTCTTGGCACATCATACAGATGGGATTCTCTTAGCTGGAACGACTGCAGAAAGTCCAACTCTGACCCACGATGAGGAATTGCAACTCTTTGCGGCCGTTCAAAAGATTGTCAATGGTCGAGTTCCTTTGATCGCTGGTGTCGGAACCAATGAAACACGCGACTCGATTGAGTTCGTTAAAGAAGTGGATGCTTTTGGTGGCTTTGCAGCAGGATTGGCTATCGTCCCTTACTACAACAAACCATCCCAAGAAGGAATGTATCAACACTTTAAAGCGATTGCGGATGCATCTAATCTTCCGATTATTATCTACAATATTCCTGGACGCGTGGTAGTAGAAATGACACCTGAAACCATGCTTCGTTTGGCAGAACACCCAAATATCATTGGGGTCAAAGAGTGTACAACTCTTGCTAATATGGCCTATTTGATTGAACACAAGCCAGAAGAATTTCTCGTCTATACAGGGGAAGATGGAGATGCTTTCCATGCGATGAATCTTGGTGCAGATGGAGTGATCTCAGTGGCTTCTCATACAAATGGAGATGAAATGCATGAGATGTTCCAAGCTATTGAACACAACGATATTAAAAAGGCTGCGGCTATCCAACGTCAATTTATCCCTAAAGTCAATGCTCTCTTCTCTTATCCGAGTCCAGCTCCTGTCAAAGCTGTCTTAAACTATATGGGCTTTGAAGCAGGACCAACTCGTTTGCCATTGGTGCCAGCACCTGCAGAAGAAGCGAAGCGCATTATCAAGGTTGTAGTGGATGGGGATTACCACGCGACCAAAGAAATCATTACGGGAGTTTTAAGACCAGATTACTAATATTTTATTGTAGAAAATGTGTTTGAATAAAAATAACTTAACTTCCCAATCAATGAATCTATTTTTTGAAAGACCTTTGATTCTTTGTAAAAAAATTATATAATAAAGTAGTAGGTCTTCATTTCTTTATAAAGGAAATGGAGTATTCATGAAAATTTAAAATAAAGGAGACTCCGATGGAAGTCATTAAACGTAGTGGAGAAGTGGTTGAATTCAACCCAGATAAAATTTACCAAGCTATTTTGAAAGCTGCGCAAGTTGTCTATGTTTTGACAGATGATTTGCGACAAAACCTAGCTCAAGTAACGAAGAAAGTTGCCATGGATTTGGATGAAGCCCAAGTAGAACGTGCAACCATCAGTATGATCCAATCATTAGTGGAACAACGCTTGCTGGGAGCAGGTTATATTACCATTGCAGAACACTACATTTCTTATCGCTTGCAACGTGATTTAGAGCGTAGTGGCTACGGAGACCACATCGCCGTCCATTTGCATTTTGAACAAATTCGCTAGAATATAAAATAGAAGTTACTTCGGTGGCTTCTTTTTAGTATTTTTATTAATCACTGAGAATTCAAGAAAACATGGTATAATAGAAGAGATTGAACTGGAAAGGAAGTGAGATTATGGCAACTATTCAATGGTTTCCTGGACACATGTCCAAAGCTAGAAGACAAGTACAAGAAAATTTAAAATTTGTGGATTTTGTGACGGTTTTGGTAGATGCTCGTTTGCCACTATCAAGCCAAAATCCTATGTTAACAAAAATTGTTGGTGATAAGCCTAAATTAATGATTTTAAACAAGGTAGACTTGGCCGATCCTGTGGCGACAAAAGAATGGCAGGACTATTTCGAATCACAAGGGATCAAAACCCTAGCCATTAACTCCAAAGAGCAATCTACGGTTAAGAAGGTCACAGATGCTGCTAAGAGTTTGATGGCCGATAAAATTGCCCGTCAAAAGGAACGAGGGATTCAGATTGAAACCCTTCGGACCATGATCATCGGGATTCCTAATGCTGGGAAATCAACTCTGATGAACCGCTTAGCGGGGAAAAAGATTGCTGTTGTTGGGAATAAACCAGGCGTGACTAAGGGGCAACAATGGTTGAAAACGAATAAGGATCTTGAAATCTTGGATACTCCAGGGATTCTCTGGCCCAAGTTTGAAGATGAAGAAGTGGCCTTAAAACTCGCCTTAACAGGCGCCATCAAGGACCAGTTGCTTCCAATGGATGAAGTGACCATCTTTGGCCTTAACTATTTTAAAGAGCACTACCCAGCAGTTTTGCAGGAACGTTTTAAACAAATGGATCTGGAACAAGAAGCTCCTGAAATCATTATGGAGATGACCCAGAAATTAGGATTTCGTGAAGATTACGACCGTTTTTACCAACTCTTTGTCAAAGATGTTCGCGATGGAAAATTGGGACGGTATACGCTGGATCGAGTAGGGGAAATTGATGGCAACCATTAAGGGAATTAAAGAACGATTAGCAAGCATTCAGCGGTTAGACGATCCTTTATTGACTGAATTGGAACAGGATAGCCGATCTGGTGTGATCCAAGCGATCGCAAAGCGAAAAAAAGAAATCCAAAAACGTTTAGATGAAGATGAGCGCTTAGAAGGAATGCTGGCCTATGAAAAAGAATGCTATGCGCGTGAGATTGAGCTCATTGCAGGAGTAGACGAAGTGGGACGTGGCCCATTAGCGGGACCAGTTGTTGCAGCTGCCGTGATCTTGCCGAAAGGTTGCAAGATTTCTGGCCTCAACGATAGTAAAAAGATTCCGAAATCCAAACATAAGGAAATCTATGAGGCTGTTCTCCAAAACGCCATTGCGATCGGAATCGGCGTCAAGGACAATCACGTGATTGACCAGGTTAATATCTATGAAGCTACGAAGCTAGCCATGATGGAGGCCATTGGTCAGCTAGAGCCTCAACCCCAGCATCTTTTGATTGATGCCATGAAGTTGGATCTTCCTATTTCCCAAACTAGTATCATCAAAGGGGATGCTAACTCCTTATCCATTGCTGCTGCCTCTATTGTAGCCAAGGTGACTCGGGATCAGATGATGGAAGAGTTTGATAAAGAATATCCGGGTTATGATTTTGCGAAGAACGCTGGCTATGGGACGGCTAATCATCTGGCTGGCCTCGACCAGCTGGGAGTAACCCCTATTCATCGGCGTTCCTTTGAACCCGTCAAATCAATGTGTGAGGATTAGGTTATGCTATTCACTATCGACATCGGTGGTACCTTTATAAAGTACGGTCTGATGGACACGGACTATCAATTGATCCATACAGACAAGATCCCAACACCACCTACGATTGAGGAGTTTTGGCAAGGATTAGAAGAAATCATTGCTCCTGTACGGGAAGAAATCGAGGGGATCGCCATTTCGTGCCCTGGTGAGATCCAAAAGAGCCTTGGCTTTGTCTTTCGAGGTGGTCTCATTCCATATTTGCGAGGCATTCCTCTAGCAAGTAGACTAGAACAAACATTTCAAGTCCCAGTCACTGTTCTCAATGATGGAGAAGCCGCTGGTCTAGCGGAAGCTAGGCTTGGTAACCTAAAAGCTTGTCCATGTGGTGCAACCTTGGTACTAGGGACAGGAGTTGGCCTTGCTCTTCTTTCTAATGGTGACCTATTGAGAGGTTGGCAACTGACAGAATACATTCGATCTATTGATAAGGCAGGAAGAACACCAGAAAATCGCCGCTTTCATCGCGAACTCTTTTTGCAAGGCATTTCCAATCTTTTGGAAAACACTGGTTCTGCTGTTCAATTTGTTGAGAATGCTAGTCACATCTTAAACTTAGAAAAGGCAGATGGTATTGCTGTTTTTAAGGTTCTTAATCAAGGTGATAATGAAGAACTGAAAACCTTGTTTCAGGCCTATTGCCACGATATTGCTATTCTGATTTTTAATCTTCAATCTTTGCTCTTGCTTGAAAAGGTGACGATTGGAGGGGGCATTAGTAGTCAACCACTACTGATCGATGAGATCAATCACCAATACCATGACCTGCTCTCTCAAAAAGGGCATAAACAATTTGAGGCCTTGCCCATCCAAGCGGCTCGCTTCCACAATGAAAGCAACTTGATTGGTGCTGCATCTTACTTTTATTCTTCTACACATCAAAAAAAGTTCTAGAAATAGAGCTTTTTTTCCTTTTTTTTCGAATAAATAAGTGAGAGGAAGTAGAAGGTAACCATGGAGAAATTTGAAATCTTTAAATTAAAAGAAGCCGGTTTATCAAATGAGCAAGTCTTGAGAGTCTTGGACTACTGTAGGAAAGACCAAGCCTTACCAAGCTTAGAAGAGATAGCAAGGATCGCTCGCTGTCGCAGTATTATTCATTTTGTAGACAAATACCGGCAACTGGATGAAGACCATTTACACAAGGAGTTTGAACGGTTCCCATCTCTATCCATTTTTGATCCTGAATACCCTGAGGAATTGCTACAGATTTACAATCCTCCTGTAATCCTTTTTTACCAAGGGAATTTGCAACTGCTAACCAGACCGAAGATTGCAGTTGTTGGAGCTCGCGAGACCACGCGAGAAGGGGTTCGTTCTGTAGAGAAGATTATTAAGGAACTTGGGAATGAGTTGGTTATCGTTAGTGGACTTGCTAAGGGAATTGATGCGACAGCTCATTATGCCAGTATACGAAATGGTGGTAAGACCATCGGAGTGATTGGAACAGGGCTAGATGTCTTTTATCCAAAGAGCAATCAAAGGCTGCAAGCGCATATGGGAGAACACCATCTGATCTTGAGCGAGTATGGTCCAGGGCAGGCACCACTGAAGTTTCATTTTCCTGAGAGAAATCGCATCATTGCAGGCCTCTGTCAGGCTGTGATTGTGGCAGAGGCTCGACTCCGTTCAGGTAGTTTGATTACTTGTGAGCGTGCTATGGAAGAAGGCCGAGACGTTTTTGCTATTCCAGGAAATATTTTAGATGGAAAATCTGCAGGCTGCCATCACCTGATTCAAGAAGGCGCAAAGCTTGTCACCTCAGGCCAGGACATTCTTGATGAAATGAAATACGATTTGTGATTTTCCTATAGGAGAAGTTCCTAGTTGACATCTTTCTTAAAATGTATTAAACTCAATGAGATTTATACAATACAGAGGGATAAAACGTGGTAACAAAAAAGAAAAGCAGTACAACCAAGAAAAATTTGGTGATTGTGGAGTCTCCTGCTAAGGCCAAAACAATCGAGAAATACCTTGGTCGTAACTACAAAGTCATGGCTAGTGTTGGCCATATTCGGGACCTGAAAAAATCAACCATGTCGATCGATTTCGACAATAACTATGAACCGGAGTATATCAATATTCGCGGAAAAGGTCCCTTGATCAATGATTTGAAAAAAGAAGCTAAAAAAGCCAAACAAGTCTTTCTCGCAAGTGACCCGGACCGCGAGGGAGAAGCTATTTCTTGGCATTTAGCGCATATTTTGAACTTGGATGCCAAAGAAAAGAACCGTGTGGTCTTTAACGAAATCACCAAGGATGCCGTTAAAAATGCCTTTAAAGAACCGCGCCAAATCGATATGGACTTGGTCGATGCCCAACAAGCACGTCGGGTCTTGGACCGGATTGTAGGGTATTCCATTTCGCCTATTCTTTGGAAAAAGGTTAAAAAAGGACTTTCTGCAGGGCGTGTGCAATCTGTTGCCCTCAAATTAATCATTGATCGTGAAAATGAAATCAACGATTTCAAGCCGGAAGAATACTGGACCATTGATGGCGTCTTCAAAAAAGGGACCAAGCAATTCCAAGCTAGCTTCTATGGGATTGATGGCAAGAAGATGAAGCTCAACACCAATGAAGAGGTGAAAGCTGTTCTTGAACGCATAGATGGCAAAGATTTTACCGTTGAAAAAGTTGAAAAGAAAGAACGTCGTCGGAATGCGCCACTTCCATACACCACCTCTTCCATGCAGATGGATGCTGCCAATAAGATCAACTTCCGTACACGCAAGACCATGATGGTCGCCCAGCAGTTGTATGAAGGAATTAATATTGGCTCTGGTGTTCAAGGCTTGATTACCTATATGCGTACCGACTCCACACGGATCAGTCCGGTTGCGCAAAATGAGGCAGCGAACTTTATCGTGGATCGCTTCGGTGAGAAATACTCTAAGCATGGAAGCCGTGTGAAGAATGCTTCCGGTGCCCAAGATGCCCACGAAGCGATTCGTCCATCCAGCGTCTTCAATACTCCTGAGAGCATTGCTAAATACTTAGACAAAGACCAATTAAAACTCTACACCTTAATTTGGAACCGCTTTGTAGCTAGTCAAATGACAGCAGCTGTCTTTGATACCATGAATGTCCGTTTAGGTCAAAATTGGGTTCAGTATACTGCAAACGGAAGCCAAGTGAAGTTTGATGGTTATTTGGCTATTTATAACGACTCAGATAAGAACAAGATGTTGCCGGATATGGTAGAAGGCGATATCGTTAAGCAAGTCAATAGCAAACCGGAGCAACACTTTACCCAACCACCTGCTCGATATTCTGAAGCGACTTTGATTAAGACCTTGGAAGAGAATGGTGTTGGTCGTCCTTCAACCTATGCTCCGACGATTGAGACCATTCAAAAACGCTATTATGTGAAGCTGGTAGCCAAACGCTTTGAACCAACAGAGTTAGGGGAGATCGTCAATAAACTGATCGTTGAATTCTTCCCAGATATTGTCAACGTGACCTTCACAGCAGAGATGGAAGGGAAACTCGATGATGTCGAACTTGGAAAGGAAGAGTGGCAAAAGGTCATTGATGCCTTCTACAAACCATTCTCTAAAGAAGTCGCAAAGGCTGAAGAAGAGATGGAAAAAATCCAAATTAAAGACGAACCAGCTGGTTTTGATTGTGAAGTCTGTGGCATCCCGATGGTGATTAAATTAGGACGTTTTGGAAAGTTCTATGCTTGTAGCAATTTCCCAGATTGTCGTCATACCCAGGCCATTGTCAAAGAAATCGGCGTGGAGTGTCCTGAGTGTCATCAGGGACAAATCATCGAACGCAAAACCAAGCGCAACCGTATCTTCTATGGATGCAATCGCTATCCAGAGTGTGAATTTACCTCTTGGGATAAGCCGATCGGTCGGGATTGTCCAAAATGTGGCCACTACTTAGTTGAGAAAAAAGTTCGTGGTGGCGGCAAACAAGTCGTATGTAGCAATGGCGACTACGAAGAAGAAAAAGTGAAATAAGTTTTTAAACGCTTCAATGTCTATTATAACGGCAATTTTTATAAATGTCTGTTATAATAGACATTTTTTGGTATTTTCGTTATAATAGACATAAGGAGGTGGGCTTATGTATCTTGCTTTGATTGCAGATGTGATTGATTCCAAAATCGTACAAGAACGTTTTGACCTGCAAAAACAGTTAGAAAAAACGCTTCAAAAGATCAATGAGCTTTTTAAAGGCTGCCTAGCATCGGCTTTTACCCTAACTTTGGGCGATGAGTTTCAGGCGCTTTTAAAAGTGGATGCTCCGATTTTTCAAATCATTGATACCCTGCGTTCAGAACTAAAGCCGACTCAACTTCGATTTGGTATCGGGCTTGGAGAAATTGTAACGGATATCGATCCCCTGCAAAGTATCGGTGCAGATGGGCCAGCCTATTGGAATGCTCGTGCAGCTATTAATCTGGTTCATCAGAAAAATGATTATGGCAACACCCAGATCTATTTTTTGAGCGGTAATGACAGCCAGGACTCATTGGTGAATGCGCTCATCGCTTCCGGAGAAGCCATACGTTCGGGCTGGAGAGAGAGTCAGGAAGAGATCCTACTCAATCTGCTAAAGAGATCTGTCTATAGTGAAACCTTTAGCCAACAGGAATTGGCCCAATCGCTAGGGCTTAACCCAAGTGCCCTGTCCAAGCGCTTAAAGAGTAGCAGTATTCGCGTTTATTTACGGGGACGAGCAGCAGCACTAGCTAGCATTCAAAGCTTAGAGAAAGGAGAGGCCCATGAGCGGATTGTCTAGTATCGTAACGAATCCATGCTTGATCCTCTTGTTGATTTGTCATTTATTATCGGATTATTATTTTCAAAGTCAGAAGATGGCGGATCGTAAGTATCAGGATAAGAAGGTTCTCGGGCTTCACATTCTATATGTAGCTCTGCCTCTGATCGTGGTTTCTATCTATCATCTGAACTTGTGGTGGATTTGCTTGGTCATTTTACTGACTCATGCTGGAATAGATTTCTTAAAACCGATCGTGCAGAAGCAACTGAAATTACCAATCTCATGGACCTTTGCCTTGGATCAAGTCTTGCATATCGGCATCATTAGCTGTCTAGTCCTTTTAGGAGCGAAGAATGGCACGACCTATCTGCCTTTGGACAGTTTAAATCTGATCTTTTATGTCCTCCTAGTTGGGAAGCCAAGCAATATTGCCTTTAAAATTCTGTTTGCCAAGTATCAACCCACCAGCAAGAAGAAAATGGATACGATCACTGGGGCTGGTTCCATGATTGGCTTTTTAGAGCGTTTGGTGATCGGTGCCTGTCTCGTCTATGGGCAATTTGCTTCTATCGGCCTAGTATTTACAGCCAAGTCCATCGCCCGCTACAATAAAATTTCCGAGAATCCAGCCTTTGCAGAGTATTACTTGATCGGCTCTTTATTTAGTATCCTATCTGCTCTCCTAGCAGCCTGGCTATGTTCATAAGAAAATAATTAGTTAAAGTATAGACAGGAAGGAAAAGCCTCCCTGTCTTTTTACTTGGCTTTTTGGTATAATGGACCAAGTAGAAAATTAGAAAGATTTGTGGGTGTCTAACAGTCCAGTTGGGTGTTTTGATACCCAAAGAGGTATTAGTGTCATGTCTCAATCTTATATCAATGTTATTGGTGCGGGCCTTGCAGGCTCGGAAGCAGCTTACCAGATTGCCCAACAGGGGATTCCGGTCAAGCTTTATGAAATGCGTGGCGTTAAATCTACTCCGCAACACAAAACAGACAACTTTGCTGAGTTAGTGTGTTCCAACTCTCTTCGCGGGGATTCTCTCACCAATGCTGTCGGGCTCCTCAAAGAAGAAATGCGCCGTCTGGGTTCTGTCATCCTTGAAGCAGCGGAAGCGACCCGGGTACCGGCCGGTGGAGCACTGGCTGTGGACCGAGAAGGTTTTGCTAGTCGAGTGACGGAGAAGGTATCCCAACACCCGCTCATCGAAGTCATTCGTGATGAAATTACGGAATTGCCGACAGATGCCATTACAGTGGTCGCAACGGGGCCTCTAACTAGCGATGCCTTGGCAGAAAAGATCCATGCCCTCAATGGTGGCGACGGTTTCTATTTCTATGATGCAGCAGCTCCAATCATCGATGTCAATACTGTCGAAATGGACAAGGTCTATCTCAAGTCACGCTATGACAAGGGAGAAGCAGCTTATCTCAACTGCCCCATGACCAAACAAGAATTTATGGACTTCCACGAGGCCTTGGTTAATGCAGAAGAAGCCCCACTCAACTCTTTTGAAAAAGAAAAGTATTTCGAAGGTTGTATGCCCATTGAAGTCATGGCCAAACGAGGCATCAAAACCATGCTCTATGGCCCTATGAAACCAGTTGGACTCGAGTATCCAGATGATTACAAAGGTCCACGTGATGGGGAGTTTAAGACACCCTATGCAGTTGTTCAGTTGCGCCAAGACAATGCGGCTGCCAGCCTCTACAATATCGTTGGTTTCCAAACTCACCTTAAATGGGGCGAACAAAAACGGGTCTTCCAAATGATTCCAGGTTTGGAAAATGCGGAGTTTGTGAGATACGGAGTCATGCACCGCAATTCTTACATGGACTCTCCAAATTTACTAGAACAAACCTACCGTTCTAAGAAACAACCGAACCTCTTCTTTGCAGGCCAAATGACAGGTGTAGAAGGCTATGTTGAGTCAGCGGCCTCAGGTTTGGTAGCTGGAATCAATGCAGCTCGCCTTTTCAAAGGAGAAGAAGCAGCGATTTTCCCTGAAACGACAGCTATCGGAAGCCTGGCTCACTATATCACCCATGCTGACAGCAAGCATTTCCAACCCATGAATGTCAACTTCGGGATTATCAAAGAGCTAGAAGGACCACGCATTCGGGATAAAAAGGAACGTTATGAGAAAATTGCCGAACGTTCTTTACAAGATTTGGCTCAGTTTATGGAAAAATAACCCAAGAAAGGAAAAAGTTTGGAGAAAATCCAGACTTTTTCTTCTAAAAATGGTATAATGAATAAAATTTAGAATATAGAGAGTTTTCTGACAATGAACAAATCCTATTTTTATTTAGATATGAAGACACACGAGTTGAAAGTGCCTTATACCGGAAAACTCCGTCGTGTGCGAGTCTTATTACCTAAGAATTATGAAACGGATACAGATAGACGTTACCCTGTGGTTTATTTCCACGATGGGCAAAACGTTTTGTACAGCAAGGAAGCTTATGCGGGTCATTCCTGGAAGGTGATTCCAGCCATTAAGCGGAATCCCGATATTAGTCGCATGATTGTCGTTGCGATCGATAATGATGGTTTCCAACGCATGAATGAATACTCTGCCTGGAAGTACAAGGAATCTAATATTCCTGGCATGCAATTTGGTGGCAAAGGGGTTGAGTACGGCGAATTTGTCATGGAGGTGGTGAAATCTTTTATCGACCAAGAATACCGGACTCTTGCTGATCGAGAACATACGGCCATGATTGGATCTTCCTTGGGGGGAAATATTACCCAATTCTTGGGATTAGAGTACCAAGATCAAATCGGTTGTTTAGGGGTCTTTTCATCCGCCAACTGGCTACACCAAGATGCCTTCAATCATTATATCGAACGTAAAAAATTATATGCAGACCAACGGATCTACATCTATGTGGGGACTGAAGAGGCGGATGATACAGATAAAACTTTAATGGCAGGAAACATCAAGCAAGCCTATATCGATTCATCCCTTCGTTATTATCACGACGTCATCCAGCAAGGGGTGGAACTCAATCATATTGCCATTCGGATTCAATCTGGTGCTATTCACCACGAAGAAGCGTGGGCAGAGCACCTACCAGAATGCCTTCGCTTTTTGGCTGAGAATTGGGATTAATGGACTCAAAACAAATCAATAGAGAGAAAGAGGAAACTTATGAATATTGAACATTTAAGCCACTGGAGTGGCCAACTTAACCGTGAAATGTATGTTAATCGCTATGGACACGCAGGAATTCCTGTTGTGGTCTTTGCTTCATCAGGTGGAAGCCATAACGAGTACTATGACTTTGGTATGATTGATGCTTGTGCCCAGTTTATCGAAGAGGGACGAGTTCAATTTTTCACCCTTTCTAGTGTGGATAGTGATAGCTGGCTTTGTGATTGGAAGAATCCTCATGATCGAGCTGAGATGCACCGTGCATACGAGCGCTATGTGATTGAAGAAGCCATTCCTTTTATCAAACACAAAACAGGCTGGTTTGATCCGATGATGACAACTGGTTGCTCTATGGGGGCCTACCACGCGCTCAATTTCTTCTTGCAACATCCAGATGTCTTTAACAAAGTGATTGCTTTGAGTGGTGTCTATGACGCTCGTTTCTTTGTTGGTGACTTTGGAGGCGATGAAGCCATTTACCAAAACTCTCCATCTGATTATATTTGGAACCAAAATGATGGCTGGTTTATCGATCGTTATCGTCAGGCGGAAATCGTTGTTTGTACTGGTTTAGGAGCTTGGGAACAAGATGGACTTCCATCTTTCTACAAACTGAAAGAAGCCTTTGATCACAAAAATATTCCTGCATGGTTCGCTGAATGGGGACATGATGTCGCCCACGATTGGGAATGGTGGCGCAAACAAATGCCATATTTCCTAGGTCAAATGCATCTATAAGTAAAAAGGGAGGAGACCTCAATGAATTATATCGTTATTTCACCATATTACCCACAAAACTTCCAACAATTTACAATCGAGTTGGCTAATAAAGGGATCACTGTCTTGGGAATTGGTCAAGAGCCATATGAACAGTTAGATGAGCCTTTGCGCAACAGCTTAACAGAATATTTCCGTGTTGAAAATTTGGAAAATCTGGACGAAGTGAAACGTGCAGTAGCCTTTCTCTTTTACAAACATGGCCCAATCGATCGTATCGAATCCCACAATGAGTACTGGTTGGAATTGGATGCGGCGCTTCGTGAGCAATTCAATGTCTTTGGTGCCAAACCAAAAGATTTGAAGAAAACCAAGTTCAAATCCGAAATGAAGAAACTCTTCAAGAAAGCAGGTGTTCCTGTCGTTCCAGGCGCTGTTATTAAAAAAGAAAAAGACATTGATAAGGCTGTGAAGAAGATTGGGTTGCCATTGATTGCTAAGCCTGACAATGGGGTAGGAGCAGCAGCGACCTTCAAGATCGAAACGCCAGAAGATGTGGACCATTTCAAGGCTGAGTGGGATGGCCATACAGAGTACTTCTTTGAGAAATTTGTCACTTCTAGTGAGATTTGTACCTTTGATGGTCTAGTGGATCGTGACGGCAACATTGTCTTTTCAACTACCTTTGACTATGCACATACGCCACTCGATTTGATGCTCTACAAGATGGACAACTCTTATTATGTCCTTAAAGAAATGGATCCAAAATTGCGTCAATACGGGGAAGCGATTGTTAAAGCCTTTGGCATGAAAGAACGTTTCTTCCACATTGAGTTCTTCCGCGATGGGGATGACTATATTGCGATCGAGTACAATAATCGTCCTGCAGGTGGCTTTACCATCGACGTCTACAACTATGCTCACTCGATTGATTTGTACCGTGGTTATGCTGCCATCGTAGCAGGGGAACCCTTCCCAGCTTCTGAGTTTGAGCCCCTTTATTGCTTGGCAACTTCTCGTCGTGCCAATGCAGCTTATGCTCTTTCAGAGGAAGAAGTTCTGGCCAAATACCGTGATCAATTCCGTGTGAAGAAAGACATGCCAGCGGCCTTTGCGGAACTTCAGGGAGATTACCTCTATATGCTTACAACACCTAGTTGTGAAGAATTGGAACAAATGATTCATGACTTTGGCCAACGCCAATCATAAGATGACGACCGGTAGGATAGGATCCTATCGGTTTTTTATGTGACTATTGAATGAGATAGAAAAATCTAGAAGTTTGTGAAAAAACTAAATATTTCCTTTTGAAAGCTTATAGTTTCCATGATTATAGTGTTTAGGATTGTGAATTTTTCTGAGCATTATTTTTGACTGAGCTTTCATTTTTGGCTAGAATGAAAGTGAATGAATAAATGCTAAGAAAGGCGAAATGATGGCAACATTAGACAAAAGTCTCTTATTGGAAATGTTCCGTAAAATGGAAGAAATCCGTCGCATGGACTTAAAAATTGCACAGTTAGTAAAAAAAGGGAAAGTGCCAGGAATGACGCACTTTTCTGTTGGGGAAGAAGCGGCTAACGTCGGAGCGATGTTGGCTTTGAACGATGATGATTTGCTGACATCTAACCACCGTGGACACGGACAAGCCATTGCTAAAGGAATCGATTTGAATGGCATGATGGCCGAAATCCTTGGTAAGTATACCGGTACTTGTAAAGGGAAGGGTGGATCAATGCACATCGCCGACCTGGATGCAGGTAACCTTGGTGCCAACGGGATCGTCGGTGGAGGTATGGGAATTGCCGTAGGTGCAGCCCTTACACAACAAATGAAAAAGACTGGTAAGATTGTTGTCTGCTTCTTTGGTGATGGCGCAACCAACGAAGGTGTCTTCCACGAAGCAGTGAATATGGCTTCTATTTGGAATCTTCCGGTAATTTTCTACTGTATCAATAATGGTTACGGAATCTCTGCCGACATCAAGAAGATGACCAATGTCAAACATATCCATGAGCGTAGTGCTGCATACGGCATTCCTGGAATGTTTATTCCTGACGGGAACAACGTTATTGATGTCTATGAAGGCTTCCAAAAAGCTGTTGAACACGTCCGCTCTGGAAAAGGACCTGTCTTGATTGAAAGTGTCACTTATCGTTGGCTCGGTCACTCTTCATCTGACCCTGGTAAATACCGGACACGTGAAGAAGTCGAAGAATGGAAGAAGAAAGATCCGATCGAAAACCTTCGCAAGTACCTCCTTGAAAATGAAATTGCAAGCGCAGAAGAATTGGATCAGATCCAAGAAGAAGTGAAAAAAGCAGTTGAAGCTTCAGTGAAATTTGCGGAAGAAAGCCCATTCCCACCACTCGAATCAGCTTTCGAAGATATTTACGCAGACTAAGGGGGAGTAGAGAATTATGGAAACTAAATTAATGTCTTTCCGCGATACCATTATCCTTGCTATGTCTGAGGAAATGCGTCGCGACGAAAATGTATTGTTGATGGGAGAAGATGTCGGAGTTTTCGGTGGAGACTTCGGTACTTCTGTAGGGATGCTGGAAGAGTTTGGTCCAGAACGTGTCCGTGACTGTCCGATTTCTGAGGCTGTGATTTCAGGTGCAGCAGCAGGTGCAGCCATGACCGGACTTCGCCCAATCGTTGATATGACCTTCATGGATTTCTCAGTAATTGCCATGGATGCTATTGTCAACCAAGCTGCTAAAACTCGCTACATGTTTGGTGGTAAAGGGCAAGTACCGATGACCATTCGCTGTGCTGCTGGTAATGGAGTTGGATCTGCAGCTCAACACTCCCAATCTTTGGAATCATGGTTTACTCATATTCCTGGTTTGAAAGTTGTTGCTCCTGGTACGCCAGCGGATATGAAGGGACTGCTCAAGTCATCTATCCGTGATAACAACCCCGTTATCATTCTTGAGTACAAATCAGAATTCAACCAAAAAGGGGAAGTGCCAGTTGATCCAGACTACATAATTCCACTTGGTGTCGGAGAAATCAAACGTGAAGGAACTGACGTCACTGTCGTAACCTACGGAAAAATGCTTCGTCGCGTGATGCAAGCTGCTGAAGAATTAGCAGAAGAAGGTATCTCAGTAGAAGTAGTAGACCCACGTACCTTGGTTCCACTTGATAAAGAGATCATCATTAACTCTGTCAAGAAGACAGGAAAAGTAGTCCTTGTCAATGATGCCCACAAAACAAGTGGCTATATCGGAGAAATTTCAGCTATTATCTCTGAATCAGAAGCATTTGATTACTTGGATGCACCAATCCGCCGTTGTGCGGGGGAAGATGTGCCAATGCCTTACGCACAAAACCTTGAAAATGCAATGATCCCAACAGTTGAAAGCATCAAAGATGCCATTCGTAAAACATATAACAAAGAATAATACATAACGTAAATTATGTAATATCATTTGAATTAGACCAGGAAACTTTGTATCTTTTTAGGTACAAAGTTCTCTGCGTCCTTAATATCTTAGATTAGAGCACGGGCTAAAAGCTCGGAAAAAAGATAAATCTACTTGACTTCATCGAAGTCTGCGTTGATTTCCTATTTTTCGGTCGCTTTTAAACGCCCTTTGCATCATAAATAGAATAGGAGAGGTCATGGCTGATGATAAGCTAAGAGCGACTCCTGCGGCTAGAAAATTAGCGGATGATCTTGGAATCAACCTCTATGATGTTTCTGGTTCAGGCGCAAACGGTCGTGTCCACAAAGAAGACGTGGAAACCTATAAAGAAACAAATGTGGTTCGCATTTCACCACTTGCAAAACGAATTGCACTAGAGCATAATATTGCTTGGCAAGAAATCCAAGGAACTGGTCATCGTGGTAAGATTATGAAGAAGGATGTTTTAGCCTTCCTTCCTGAAAATATCGAAAACGATACGATTAAATCACCTGCTCAAATTGAGAAAGTGGAAGAAGTTCCAGATAACGTGACACCTTATGGAGAAATCGAGCGTATACCGATGACTCCTATGCGTAAGGTTATTGCTCAACGTATGGTTGAGTCATACTTAACTGCTCCAACCTTCACGCTTAACTACGATGTAGATATGTCTGAATTGCTTGCCCTTCGTAAGAAAGTTCTTGATCCAATTATGGAAGCAACAGGTAAGAAAATCACTGTTACAGATTTGCTTTCACTTGCGGTTGTCAAAACTCTTATGAAACATCCATATATCAACGCTTCATTGACAGAAGATGGTAAAACAATTATCACCCACAACTACGTTAATCTTGCGATGGCTGTTGGTATGGATAATGGTCTTATGACACCAGTTGTCTACAATGCTGAAAAGATGACCTTGTCTGAGTTGGTCGTAGCCTTCAAGGACGTTATCGGACGTACCTTGGATGGTAAGCTTGCTCCAAGTGAATTGCAAAACTCGACCTTTACCATCAGTAACTTAGGAATGTTTGGCGTTCAATCATTTGGACCGATTATCAACCAACCAAACTCTGCTATCCTAGGGGTTAGTGCAACGGTTGAAAAACCAGTTGTTGTGAATGGTGAAATTGTCATTCGTCCAATCATGAGCTTGGGCTTGACCATTGACCACCGTGTTGTCGATGGGATGGCTGGTGCCAAATTCATGAAAGACTTGAAAGCCTTGATTGAAGACCCGATTTCAATGTTGGTCTAATCAACGAGAGAGAATAGAAACAAGAAAAAGAGGGAAATAAAATGGCCTTAGAAGTAATTATGCCAAAAGCCGGCGTAGATATGACCGAAGGACAAATCGTTCAGTGGAATAAAAAAGTCGGCGAATTTGTAAAAGAAGGAGAAGTTCTCCTTGAAATCATGACAGACAAAGTCAGCATGGAATTGGAAGCAGAAGAAGACGGTTACTTGATCGCTATCCTGAAAGGGGACGGAGAAACTGTTCCTGTAACAGAAGTAATCGGTTACCTTGGTGAAGAAGGGGAAAATATCCCAACAGCCGGAGCAGCAGCACCAGAAGCGAGTCCAGCACCAGCTGCAGCAAGTGCTTCAAACGATGACAATAAGAGCGATGACGCTTATGATATCGTAGTAATCGGTGGGGGTCCTGCTGGTTACGTATCTGCTATTAAGGCAGCTCAATTAGGTGGTAAGGTTGCTCTCGTTGAGAAATCTGAACTTGGTGGAACGTGCTTGAACCGCGGATGTATCCCAACTAAGACTTACCTCCACAACGCTGAAATCATTGAAAATATAGGTCATGCTGCTAACCGTGGTATTGTGATTGAAAATCCTAACTTCACAGTGGATATGGACAAGGTTCTTGAAACCAAGAACAAGGTCGTAAATACCCTTGTTGGTGGGGTTGCAGGACTTCTTCGTAGCTACGGAGTGGATGTTCATAAAGGAATCGGTACCATCACCAAAGATAAGAATGTCTTGGTCAATGGTTCTGAATTGCTTGAAACGAAGAAAATCATCCTTGCCGGTGGTTCAAAAGTTAGCAAGATTAACGTTCCTGGTATGGAATCATCCCTTGTCATGACCAGTGATGATATCCTTGAAATGAACGAAGTGCCAGAAAGCCTCGTGATCATTGGTGGTGGTGTTGTTGGTATCGAACTTGGTCAAGCCTTCATGACCTTTGGGTCAAAAGTTACTGTTATCGAAATGATGGACCGTATCGTTCCAGCTATGGATGCGGAAGTATCTAAGAACCTTCGTTTGATCCTTGAACGTAAGGGTATGACCATCTTGACGGATACGAAATTGCAAGAAATCATTGAGGAAGATGGAAAACTCCGTATCAAGGTTGAAGGTAAAGATGATATCATCGCGAATAAAGCCCTTCTTTCAATCGGTCGTGTTCCAGACCTTGAAGGTATCGGAGATGTTGAATTTGAATTGGATCGTGGACGGATCAAGGTCAATGAATACATGGAAACGTCTGTTCCAGGTATCTATGCACCAGGCGATATCAACGGTACCAAGATGTTGGCTCACGCTGCCTTCCGTATGGGAGAAGTTGCGGCTGAAAATGCTCTTAAGGGAAATCATGCTGTTGCCAAATTGAACTTGACTCCTGCAGCCATCTACACCCTTCCTGAAGTTGCGGCTGTTGGTTTGACAGAAGAACAAGCTCGTGAGAAATACGATGTTCAAATCGGTAAGTTTAACTTTGCGGCGAACGGTCGTGCCATTGCATCAGATGCGGCTCAAGGATTTGTTAAAGTCATTGCAGACAAGAAATACGGTGAAGTTCTTGGGGTTCACATCATTGGTCCAGCTGCTGCTGAATTGATCAACGAAGCTTCAACCATCATTGAGATGGAAATCACTGTAGAAGAAATGCTCAAGACCATTCATGGTCACCCAACCTTCTCAGAAGTGATGTACGAAGCTTTTGCGGATGTACTTGGCTTGGCTGTTCACTCACCTAAGAAGAAATAATATTATTCTTTCAACTAAATTTTCTTAAAGTAGTACGGACGGCAGCGACCTCTTTTAGAGTTCCATGCCTAAAAATTGAGCCACTTGTCTCAATTTTTCCGAGAAATGGCTTAATAAATAATTTTCCTTATCGAAGAAATGTTTGGAAGGATTAGTCAGACGCAGTGGTTGTTTGGTATCTTTGTTCGCTGGACAAGCTTCAAAGATACCTAATCAACTGTGCGGGGGTGGGAATACGAACTTTTTTTACTAGCGAAGTTCTGTCCCACTCCCTTCTTTTTACTACTTCAGAAAATTCAAGTGAAATTCAACTATTTCTGTCTAATGCTTATCTTACTATGAGTAGGATTTATAAAACGAATTTTTGGAATTACTATGAAATACATTATTAATTATTCAAATGATACTGCTTTTAATATTGCTTTAGAGGAGTATGCTTTTAAGCACCTCTTGGATGAAGATCAAATCTTCCTTCTTTGGATTAACAAACCTTCGATTATCGTTGGTCGTCACCAAAATACCATCGAAGAAATCAACCGTGACTATGTTCGGGAGCATGGGATTGAAGTGGTTCGCCGAATCAGTGGTGGTGGGGCTGTTTATCACGATTTGAACAACCTTAACTACACCATCATTTCAAAAGAAGATGAAAACAAGGCCTTTGACTTCAAGAGCTTCTCGACTCCCGTGATCAACACTTTGGCTCAACTTGGTGTTAAGGCTGAATTTACGGGTCGTAACGATTTGGAAATTGATGGTAAGAAATTCTGTGGGAATGCACAAGCTTATATCAATGGACGTATCATGCACCATGGTTGCCTTCTCTTTGACGTTGATTTGTCTGTCCTTGCTAATGCTCTCAAGGTATCTAAAGACAAGTTTGAGTCCAAAGGGGTTAAATCAGTCCGTGCTCGTGTGACCAATATCATCGATGAATTGCCAGAAAAAATCACGGTTGAAGAGTTCCGTGATCTACTTTTGGACTACATGAAGAAAGAATACCCTGAAATGACGGAGTACGTCTTCTCAGATGAAGAATTGGCTGAAATCAATCGTATCAAGGAAACCAAGTTCGGTACTTGGGATTGGAACTATGGGAAGTCTCCTGAATACAATGTCCGTCGTGGCACTAAATTCCCTAGCGGTAAGGTTGAAATCTTCGCCAACGTCATTGAATCAAAAATTCAAGATATCAAGATTTACGGTGACTTCTTTGGTATCGAAGATGTTGCAGCAGTAGAAGATGTTCTTCGTGGCGTTAAATACGAACGTGAAGACGTCCTCAAAGCCCTTCAAACCATTAATCTAGGCCGTTATTTTGCAGGTATCACTGCAGAGGAAATTGCTGAAGCAGTGGTGGAATAAAGTCAAAAGAGATTCGCAGTAGCGGATCTCTTTTTTGAAACTAGTTTCACATAGAAATTATTGTTTTACTAAGGATTTTGTAGTATAGTAAAGGTGGAGAAATGTATTCGTTTACAAAAGTATAAATAAAATTTTAAATACTCAGCAATCACTAAACAAGGAAATTGATTGACTAGCTGAATAATATTTACCTTTGATGCTTTAGAAAGTGTGATGATATGAAACGTGTCTTTATTATTTTATCAAACCTTTTCATCTCTAGCTTTTTGATTTGGATTGCCTTTATTTCTCCAAATACGCTTATCCACCGCAGTCTTCCGGTAGTAGGTGTGGTAAGACAAGATAAGAGCGTCACATATGAAGACTTATCTTCCAGTTTAGACCGCTTGGCAAGGGAAAATCATAGTATAATTGCCCGTCAGATACAAAGAACAGACTCTAAGGGGCAGGTTGTTTTCACCTATGAAATCTACGGAGAGGGAAAACTTCCTCTTGGGATTAAAAGAGAGAAGAAAGAACTGGCTACCAAAGAAAGCCTGCTAACGAATTATTATGTATTAACAGGTGAATTGGAAACTGAAAAGCTGGATCAAACGCTTCATACTCTTGGTTTCTCACAAACTTTTATTGAGAAACCGAATCTTCTGCTGACCTTTATTGCCTTTTTTGGCTCAGGTTCACAATCACTTGCCTTAGTCATTTTTATCATTAGTTTTAGCTCTTTTACGATTATTCAAAAAACACAAGAAATGAGAAGTGCTGGGATTCGATATATTTCAGGAATGAGACGCTTGCAACTTTTCGGACATTCTCTAAAAGATGATAGTATAGAGTTGCTTTTGGGATGTATTGGCGCAAGTATAATGGGTGCTGTTCTGATTTATTGCTTTCAATTGACACCTTTTTCCTATTCCATCGTCATTTTCAGTAGTATTATTTACAATGGGATTTTACTAATTTTGTCTGTTTTCTTATCCTTCCTCTTTGCATATAGTATTCAAACGATTCATTTAGTCCCCCTTTTAAAAGGGAAGGTTCCATTGAAGCGCATATTGGTTTTCTTCTTTATTTGTCAATTTCTCGCTGTGGCACTAATTGGCCTTGCAGTTCATCGAATCAGTATTTATGGATCAGTCTGGCAAACCTACCAAGAGGGAAGTGAGGCTTGGTCAAAACAGTCGAATTGGGTCCAAATTAGTACAAGTCGAGAATATGGCAATCAGATTACCAGTAAAGTGAGGCTGAAGGAAAATAGGGAGAAATGGTCCAAGCTCATCGAGTCTGGTATTGAAAATGGTGGTCTTTTAGCTTATCATAATCTCGTATCTTTTAGTTCAAAAGGAGTTATGACGGATCCTAGTACAGGTAAAGAGTTTTCAATCACAGATTACGATCCTCTTGCACGAACTCTCTATGTAACTCCAAATTACCTCGAAATCCAAGGTGTTCCAGTTTCTCCTGAAGAAAAAGATCACTTAAATCACTTACAAGCAGGGGAATTTGGTCTGTTACTTCCGGAAAAATTAAAAGGTCGAGAAGAGGAGATGATCAAACGATATGAAGATTATCTATCTCCTCGAGATGATCAAGGAAATATCACCTTATCAATGAAGGCGCAGGTAACGTATATTCCGAATCATCAAAAACGCTTTATCTACAACAACACACCAATCAGCTATAAGCAATTCTTTACAGATCCTGTCTTAGTGGTTATACAACCTGAAAGTTTTGGAGGCTATGAGAATCCATATTTCACCCACCTAGATTCCTACCTTTATTTTAATGGGCTTCAGAATAGTAAGAAGCTAGTCGCTGAGTATGATCTTGAAAAAAGTGTTAGTCAGTACGACTATGCAGTGGACGTTTACCAGCAAATGGCCCAAAACATACAAATAGAAAATCTCATGGCGATTGCAGGAGGAGTCTTTGGTATAGCAACCTCTGTTCTTCTTTTTAACACTATGAATTTCCTATATTTTGAAGAGTTTAGAAGACCAATCTTCTTGAAGAAGATTGCAGGTCTGGGATTTGTAAACATTCACCAAACGATTTTGCTCTCAGAAAGTGTCCTCTTACTATTAGGAAGCTTCCTTGTATTCATTCTCACTTCGGAATGGTGGATTGCTCTTGTCACTCTCTTGCTATTTATTACTAATGCTTGGTTCATTCTCCTGTACCGGTCTCATAAAGAAGAGCACTTGTTAGCCACTGTACTGAAAGGAGCCTAATATGATTAGCGTAGAACATTTAACCAAATCATTTGGCCAACGAACGGTCTTTCAAGATTTGAGCTTGCAATTTACAGAAGGTAAGGTCTATGCTCTGATCGGAAATAGTGGGTGTGGTAAAACAACCTTGCTCAATATCTTGGCGAAGATAGAGCCTTATGAAGAAGGGAGTATAAACTATCAAGGGCAAGAACTGAAACAAATCAAACAGCATCACTTCTTTAAGCGTGAATTAGGTTATCTCTTCCAAAACTTTGGCCTACTTGAAAACGAGACTATCGCTACAAATTTAGATTTGGGATTGATTGGGCAAAAATTAACGAAAAAAGAGAAGAAGCAGCAAGAGGAAGAAGTGCTCAAAAAAGTAGGATTGGCTTACCTTGCTCTGGATCAAAAGATTTATGAATTATCGGGGGGAGAGGCGCAACGTGTCGCATTAGCTAAAGTTATTTTAAAAGATCCACCTTTAATTTTGGCAGATGAACTAACTGCAGCACTGGATCCAGAAACCTCACAAGAGGTGATGGACTTGCTCTTAATGTTAAAGAATCAAGAGCGTATAATCATTATTGCAACCCATAATCCAGTAATATGGGAAAAAGCTGACGAAGTGATAAGGCTCAACTAGTCCATGGTTGAAGAATGGTAGGATCTTCTAGATTATCTTTTATAGCTATTCAGGAGGTATAGGCTGATGAAGAAAGATTCATTCGAACAAAAATTTTTCAGTTTTATCATCCTTGGTATTATCATTCTCTTATCAGCTTGCACACTTGTAGGTCCACAAAAAAAATCTCCATCCGGTAGTGCCAATGTATCCAGGAAAATAGGGTTCGAGGAAAGAAAGGCAGAAGATTTATTAAAAAATTCTATTTCTATCCCTTATCCAGATGGGAAAATCTTTACACCTACCGCACTGTCAAATGATGGGATTGCCTATGGCGAGGCTGTTGACCAAGGACATGATGATCAGAATTATCTTGCCAGTATGAATTTACATACCAAGGAATTTCATAAGATAAAAGATGTTGAAAAGACATCTAATCTGACTCATGTAGCTGTCAGCTATGTTGATCATGATATTGTTGTTTTTGAAGAGTATGATCAACTCAATCAAACAGGGATTTACTATCTTTGGAAGATAAAGGACAAATCTTTAACGACACTGATCGATAGGAGACCTATCGGAACGGTTCCAGTTACTCAAGTAGCTCGATCCAACCAGAAACTCTTTATAAATTATGAAGTAGGCGATAGCCTATATCAGATTGAAGAAGTTGACCTTGAAACAGGGGTTCATCAGACGATTGAATCAGAAAATAGCGGTTTTCCGACTGTCTTTAAAGATCACTTGTATTATGTACAAATTGATAACACAGCTTTAACTACAAAAATTGTAGCCTACTCCTTAAATGATGGGCAGAAAAAAGTTATAGATCAAACAAAGGATGATCAACGCTATTATGTCGATTTAATGACGAATGGGCACAATCTTCTATACTTGGTTGCAAATAATAAAGATGCTTCGTTTACCTTCGAAAATAAAAACCATAAAAAGATATTTTCTACTTCACAGGCAGAAACCTCCATATATCGCAATATTTATTTCACATATATGGGAGAAAGAAGAAGTGAGGAGCGTGTTAAATCTCAATATTATTTGTGGGATTTAAGGCATCGGATTCATTATTTATATGATCATGGCCCCATTTTACTATCGGATAAAGGGATTCTATGGGTTCAATTCAAAAAGAAGGATAGTGAGATTCCAAAAGGTGAAATCTATCGAAATGAAAACTCCGTAATGCGCTATCAAGAATGGTAGAAAGGAGAAAAATCATGAGAAAAGTTCATTTATTCCTTGTACTTCTGACTTTGCTTGGTTTATCTGGCTGTACAGCGACACAAAAAGAAAGCCAAACAAGTTCTTCCAGCACTCGTAAGGTCACATCCTCTTCATCAACAACAGTTAGTGTAAAAACAAAGGAGCGTACAGAACCTAATCCTCAAATGCCAGCAGAGGTAGCAGAGCGATTAAAAATTAAGGAAGGCAGTACGGAAGCCGGAACTCAGCAAACTTTGCCATCTTCAAAACAGGAACAAGCTTCAATGAAAGAGAATACGCAACCTTCTCAATCGCCCGAGCAAGAATCATCTAGTAAAGTGAATCAAGGGATCCGAAAACTATTGCCTATTCCTCTAAAGCTTCAAGAAGAATGGTATTTCTGTGCACCGGCGACAGTCCATATGATGCTGGCTAGTCGAGGGGTTAGCGTCTCTCAACATCAATTGGCTAAGGAAATGGGGACTTATAATCCCTATGGGACTCATAATCGAGATGCCATTCGCGTCTTGAATCAGAATCTATTTGGCTATCCGGAACCAAGTGGAAATCAAGCAGGCTATCGATTGGTTACTGTAACAGATGCACGTCCAGATTCGGAAGATATCCGTCTCTTTAAAGAACGTGTGCGCAAAGATATTGATGATGGATATCCTCTCTATTACACCTTCAATGTAGCACAAATCTATCCTGGAAAAAGTGGGGAACATAATGTGATTGGAGTAGGCTATGAATTGACAGCAGATGGCAAGGACATCTCATCAATCTATTATCTAGATCCCGATACACATGTACAGGATCCAACCTATGGAGGCTTGAAGAAACTGACACCAGAGGAATTATTAGCAGCCATGGCTACCTGCGGTGAGAAAAATTATGCTTGGTAGATGATATCGTAATAAAACGAAAGTTCGTTCATGACATGGTCTCTTTTCTTGATATTCGAAAACTATGAGTGTACAATATAGAGGAAATCTGAACACAAAAGGGGATTATATTCGATGATGAGAGTTCCAGTGGAAAATCTTGGTCTATTTGAACAGTTAGATCGTATAGTCGTGGCTTTTTTTAGAAAGCAACAATCTTCAAGTCCATATGATTTGTATGTCAGTATTACACAAGAACACCTTGACCAGAAAAAGCAAGCGCTAGAACCATTAGGCTATCAAGCTGTCAAACTACCATTAGGAATGGCTTTAGATAACGTCATCCAGCAACCTTATTATAAAAACTTAATCATTGGTGGTCTTGCTCCTGAGGAAATAATCGTTAGCAAAGAAGAATTAATGCCTTTGAAAGATATCGTGGATAGCTTTTGTATCATGTACGCTGCAGCGAATAACAGATTGGAAAATAGTAAAGCTTATGAATTAATGAAAGATAAGACGGTTTATTTTATTGGTAAACTATTTACAGATTTTCCGAAGGCCGGTGATGAAATTGCTTATTTAGGAATTGATCGAATAGCGAGTGACGGAACACCATATGAAGCAGTTAAATGCTTTTTAACGAAAGAAAGTGCAGAAAAGTATAATAGTGAAAAAAGACCTGTCACCCCTGCAAATCTGGCTTATCTAAAATCATTTTGGGGAAAACCAGTTATAATTGAGCCACACAGAAATTATTGGATTGAATTTTTATAGAATAATAAAAGAGCGTAAGATTCCATATAAAAATCTACGCTCTTTTTCTAACATAAAAATCATTTACATAATTTACGTTATGTAATTTTATAAACTATCCAAGGCATTTTTCTGTTCATCATTAACGATATGCGTATACAAGTCGGTAACTTGTGTGCTGGCATGTCCCAGCTGGTGGCTGACCAAAACCTGTGATTTGGTTGCATCATAGAGACGCGTTGCTAATGTATGGCGTAGTTTATGGGGCGTCACGCGGACTTTGAAGTCTTCTGAATACTTGGCCACCATTTTTTCAACGCTAGAAGCATCAATCCGGTTTGGAACACCTCGATACAAGGTTAAGAATAGAGCTGTATCAGTCTTTTCTGTCTTGTAACGTTTGTCTCGAATAGCAAGATATTGCTCTAGATAAGGCTTAGCAAAGGCAGCAACATTGACAGAGTCTCGTTTTCCACCTTTTCGAGTGACGTCAATCACCATCATCTTAAGATTGAGGTCACGAAGGTCTAGGTTAACGGCTTCAGAGAGACGGACACCAGAAGCAAGAAGGAGTGCTATAATGGCTAAATCTCGCTCTTTATTCTTATTAAAGGAGGATAGGGCGCGATTTGAGAGTGTTTGAGGGTACTCCTGGTCGATATAGTTAAGAAAACCTTCTGTTTCATCTCCTAAAAAGAGTTTTTGTTTGATATTTTCGGCTCGCGCAGCCAAGGTTTCTTTCTTTTTCTTGGTAGCAACCTTCTTCATGACGTTACGGTAGAAATAAGGTTCCCCTTGCTCATTCTCAACCTCCTCGGTCAAATACTTATAGAGACTAGATAGTGCAGAAAGGGTACGGTTTATTGTCGTTTGAGAAACTCCATTTTTAGTTGTGTTAGCATTAAGCAAAGGACGTTCGCGTAAGTAAAGAATAAAGGATTCCATGTCTTTCTTGGTCATGTGTTCCAGAACGTCTAAAGGGATCTCGGCCATGGTGTCAGCATCCGATATACCAGATTCTAAGACCCAGGTGAAAAATCGATCGTATTCCTTTAAGTATTCGTACAAGGTTGTAAAACTGTAGGGAACGGCCAGTTTCGATTGATAATATTCCAATACATACCAGGGCATGACTTGTTTGAGTTTATCAATCCGTTCTAATAAGATCTCGCGTTTCATGTTTTTCTCCAAATCTTTCTATACTAGTAGTATAGCATAGCCAGATATATTTTTCAAGAAAATTATAGTTTTTCGGAAAGATGTTATAGGGGTTAACAAAATTAACTGGAAAAAATATAGGGTAACCAAAAAATTTTTTTAAGCCAATTACGCTCAATTATGTACTTTATTTAAGTGAACACTTGAAATTTTTAAAGCCGTTCATCTTCTGTAAAATGTACTTTATTTAAGTGAAAACTAAAAATTTTTCAAATGTACATTTTGGCAATAAAAAACACTCCAATATCAATTTAATGATCTTTAGAGTTGTTTTTAGCTTGTTTGATTTTAATATTCTATTACATCTTTAATCTAACAAAATGCTCCTGTTTTCTTCTCAAATCTTTGCAAATTGGGCAGCTTATTAATGAGCGCTTTTCATACTTAATTTTTTCATTAATTTTAAGTTTGTATCGATGATTTGAGTTTTCCTTACATATCCACCATACATTAAGTATTACTTAATTCAGTTATTTCAGTTGGATTTGCTAATAAAATATTATTAAGATAATCCCATTCTTTTAATATTTCTTGTAATGTGGTAGACTAGATATGAATTTTGATGGACGATAATTAGGTCAGACAAAAGGTTACATATGGAAAAATTAGTTTTTATCGGAATGCTAGTTTTCTTGGCAGTTGTGTTTATTGGAATATTGTTTTGGCTGCGTTATAGAATGAAGAACACCTTTGAGAACGGTGTTCCAGTGTACGATGCCCCAGCAAATAATCAGACTAGAACGAGTAAGCTAAGCGTAGGAGAGTATGCAGTGCACATAGTTTTAATACTAATTAGCGCTGTAATTGCCTTTAAGGTCATGGGCATGTTCCGTCATGGGGCGGCGCCAATTGGTGCTGCTATAATCACGCCTTCTATAATGGTGCTTTTCAATGCACGAAGGAGAACCGGGAAATCTTGGATAGGTATCGTTGCAGTGCTTATGATATTCGTGTTTTTGATGTTTGTATATATAATTATAGGTCTACCTGATAACGCACCTCCACTTAAAATTGACAGAACTGAAATTCATCTTACAGAGACTAAGATTTCGGATTTGATAGACCAGGGGTTTGAAATCTATGTGTCAAATGGTAGACATGATTATCCTAATTATAATGAGCTTTTGACAACGGGAAGCTATTCTAAATACCAAGGAGCTGGGGTTAGCGTACCAAATGGCTTTAAGTCATATGACTCAGCAGTTACGCGATCTACCTATCTTCTTGTAAAGAAGAATATAGTTCTTGGATGTGTAGGTGTTTACGGAGATAAGAGGAAGAGTACGGAGCTGAAGGACTGTGTAGTTACGCAGGTTTGCTTCGATTCTGAGTGCACAGCTGTTGCCAAAAAATATGGAATTTCATATAATATAGATGGTATAGATTTGCTAAAGAAGCTTGACGAAAACGAGTTCACGAAAGTATTTGGGAAAAAAATATGGCTGACTCCAAGCGAGCCAAGAGATGAATATTTGGGTCATTATGGCGTGCAGTGGGGAGCAGGTAACAATGAATTTTTTTGGAATCATTATTTTATGAATTTAGACCTTGATTCGAATAATGATATAGTTAATTTTAATTTTAGTTCTAATATTGCAGCAGAGCGATAGAAGAATTTGCAGGGATAATTAGGCAAAATGAAAAAGAAAAAAGTACTAAGTAAGACAAAGTATGCTATTTATCTTCTGATGGTCCACCTTATATGCATCCTTTTCACTATAAGCAAAATAATGATACCTTCATGGGGTCACTGGTTAGAGACGACACGCTTTCTTTGGACAAGCTTTCCTGCCTATGTATGCGTGTTAATAGCCATTCTCCCAATGGTATGCTTTTGGCCATATTTGATTAGTGCAGATTTTAAGCCGGGTACAGCAAAGACTTTGCTTGCGACTTTTGGTCTAATAGTAGGTAACGTGACTCTGATTTTGATATATACGACTATTTTGCACAAGGTATTATAGGTATAAAAAAATCCCTTTATAGGGATTTTTTTATTGCTTCAAGTAGCTAGTCATATTCTTCAAATGCTGGAACCTCTGGGTGATCCTTCTTGATTGATTCGGTGCTTCTAAACAAGAATACTTGTGGGTGTCTTCTTGAAAGAAGTCGGTTTAATCGACTGTCAAGGCAGTTGATTTAGTTAGTCCAAATTATTCGCAAGCCATAAATACTCAAATTTCTCCCAATAACATTGTCATCATAGATAGTTTCCTCTTATCACTTTGTCAACCAGTCCGTAACCATAGAGCACATGTTTTTAATGAACTAGCCGATATTGGTTACAATCCGTCTAAGCACCTTTGGTTCTTTAGATTCAAAGTACATATGCTGGTCACCCTATCAGGCTATATTCTGAATTATGTTGTAACGCCTGCCTCAGTACATGATATTAGGGCAATTGATGACTTACTAGAAAATTGTTGTCAACCCTATGTTTTAGCTGATTTAGCTTATCTTAGCTATGAACTCAGAGAACAGTTGAAACAGAAAGGTTACCATCTTTGGACGCCTTTACGTCAAAATATGGTAAGAGCTAAACAACATAATCATTGGAAACTAATTGCTATGAGACGGACTATTGAAACTCGATTTTCAGAACTTTGTACTTTTTTTGCTGTCGAACAAACACTAGCTAGAGGCTTAACAGGATTGCAGTTGAGAATGGAGCAAATTGTACTGACTTATAATCTGAGATACTTTGAGATTAACTAGCACCACGAGTAAAAATCTATATCTTTCTATCAATAAGACCTTAAATGAGTAGCAAAAAATGTACAATTGAATCACTACTTCTTCTGCACCTATTAGAGTAAAAATGTACAAATCAATTCCTTTAATCAGATGATGTTATGAACTAGAAAATATACAAAATAACACTTCAAAATAAAATAATGTACAAAATAAAAATAAAGTACACTTTTTAAAGAATGTACTTTATGCTTCTAATTCAGTTGTATCAAAGATTTAGCTCTAGTTTAGTCAATTGTACATAAACTTTTAGTGTTCTTTCTATACTAGATTCCTTTTTAACACAATAAAATCAGCAAATCTCATGGATTTACTGATTGTTTTCTTCTGTAACTTATTTGTCTGCATATCGAAATGGAATCTTGCTACCACAGAGCCAATTATAGACTCGATCATTGACTTGAACATTCATAGCTTCATGCGCATATTCTGGCATAATTAAATGCTCTTTTGGACATTCTAATCGATTAAAAATGGCAAACTGTGTCTCAGGATAACAGACATCATCATCTAGACCGGTAATCATGTGAACCTGTCCTTTGATCCGATGAGCAAAATTTTTCACATCAATATAGGCCAAAGTCTGCATCAAACAATCTTCCGTTTCATGGAATGGATCATGGAACTTGAAATAACGGAAAAGCTCGTCATAGGCCTCGCTGGTGTTCCCAATCTCTAATACACGTCTGAAATCCGATAAGAATGGATAAATGGCTACAGTTCGTTGGATTCGGGGATTCAATCCAGCAGCAACCAGAGCTAGGGCACCTCCTTGAGAGGCTCCGTAGCTAGCAAGTTTGCTCTCGTCTACTTGAGGAAGGTTGGCAACAATTTCAATTAACTGGTAAAGATCTAAGTAGATATCCTTATAAAAGAGCTGGTCCGGACCTTCCACAGCTCCACGTATAATCTGTCCTTTAACCGTATTTCCAAGTGGTGAGCGATCTCCGTCGGTTGAATAGCCTGACTGCCCTCTCACGTCCATAGACACAACACCATAGCCGGCTACTGTATAAGCTAACATATCAGCCCAATCCCAACAACGTCCCATATAGCCATGAAAATGGAAAATAACGGGAACTTTTTGATCCGTTTTTGGAAGGATCATTCTTGAATAGACCAGTCCATTTCTAGTTCCTTTAAAGGTTAATTCATAACAAACAACATTTGGAATGTTGAAATCTCGTTCTTCAAGCTTGTATTCAGGTAGTTCAGTCATCTTTGCTAGGGCTTGATTCCAAAAGCTATCAAAATCTTCAGGAACGTCATCCCGTCCCTTGTATACTTTCAATGTCTCTAGTAATTTAGGATCTTTCATAAAATCCTCCTTAGGTATATGTAATCGCTACCAAAAATGTACCATATTTACTTAAGGATTGCAAGAGACAAATAAAAATTACATAACCAAAATTATGTAATTTACTTATAGATTCAAAAATAGACTTAATTGTTTCACTAGATCTGGATTAGTGGGTAAAGCTGAATGATGAGCTTTACGACCGTTTAAATTCACTTCTGTATAAGTTTGATTGTCAAAAATAGATTTTGCTGCTTGTGCACTAGAGAGAGGAACGATGCCATCTGATTTTCCAGCAAAGCTACCGACAAAATTAAGGACCTCTACTTCTTTTCCCAGGCGATGCTTCCATGTTTGAAAATCTTCATACATCTCTTGATTGAATTGGTAAGGACTACCAATAATAGCCAACTTGCTGACGGTTACCTTCTTTTTCTCTAAAAAGCCACTTTCCAATAAACCAGTCAAAACCAGTCCACCATTAGAATGACCGACTGCCTTGAACTCTGTAAAATAATAGTGATCAAGAAGATAGGTTAAAGCTATCTTAAGGGATTCGATTTGCTGCTTGATATTGCTGTAGCCATCTCGATTGTTCTCAAAGCCAATCACAATCATCGGATTCGGCTCTTTCGTATTCAGTCTTCCTTCCATCTCTATAGAATCATCTTTGTTGACTTTTATTTTTAAGAGACTCTGTTTTTTTCTAGAAAAGCGATGGAGCATACGAATTGTTCCATTGAAACGCTGAATACTAGCTGAACTTCCAGGTACAAAGATGATTGGTCTGATCGGTGGTTTCTTCGACCCTTTAGGAAATTCAAAGGGTTTTCTGTGCGAAGAAAACAGTCTTATAAAGAAACGAATGACTTGTTGAAATAGTTTTTTTAACATCTTTCCTCTAGTACTATTTTCTAAAAGAACCCAGAACAGTGTGTTCCAGGCCCTTTCTAGAAATGATTATTTCCGTTTTTTCTTATTCTTGCGCATTTGTTTGGCCATCTTGTTCATCGCCCGTTTCATCATAAATTCACCGGCTTTTCCTTTGAGACCACCACCGAACATTTGGCTCATGTCAGGCATCCCAGCGCCTCCGCCAAGAGCTGACAAGTCAGGCATCCCGCCTTGTCCCATCATGCCTTCGAGGGCAGACATATCAGGCATGCCACCAGGCATATTCTTCGGCATATTATTTGGATTAAGCCCCATTTGTTTCATCATCTTGTTCATATCACCAGAGAGGACACCTTGCATCATCTGTTTGGCTTGGTTAAAGTCCTTGATGAATTTGTTGACTTCGACAAAGCTGTTTCCTGAACCAGCAGCAATCCGACGACGACGGCTAGGGTTCAACAAATCTGGATTTTCGCGTTCAGCTGGGGTCATGGATGATACAATGGCGCGTTTGCGGGCAATTTCTCGTTCATCGACCTTGAGGTTTTTCATGGCTGGATTGTTGGCCATACCTGGAAGCATCTTGAGTAGGTCTTCCATTGGTCCCATGTTTTGAACTTGGTCTAACTGATCGATGAAATCGTTGAAGTCAAAGGTGTTTTCCCGCATCTTCTCAGCGAGCTCAAGAGAGCGTTTCTCATCGTATTCTTGAGAAGCCTTCTCGATCAGTGTCAGCATATCCCCCATACCGAGGATCCGACCAGACATACGGTCTGGGTGGAAGGTTTCGATATCAGTGATTTTTTCACCAGTACCAGTGAACTTGATTGGTTTCCCAGTAATCTGACGGACAGAAAGGGCTGCACCACCACGGGTATCCCCATCGATCTTGGTCAAAATGACCCCGGTTACTTCGAGTTGTTCATTGAACTCACGCGCCACATTGGCCGCTTCTTGACCAATCATAGCATCGACAACCAAGAGGATTTCATTTGGCTCGGCAAGGGCTTTGACATCCCGCAACTCGCCCATGAGTTTTTCATCGATTTGCAGGCGACCAGCCGTATCGATCAAGACATAGTCATTGTGGTTGGCTCTTGCTTGCTCCAAACCTTGACGAACGATCTCTACTGCAGGGACTTCTGTACCAAGTGAGAAGACAGGGACATTGATCTGTTGACCAAGAGTCTTCAACTGGTCAATGGCTGCTGGACGATAGATATCGGCCGCAATCATCAAAGGACGCGCATTTTCTTCCTTGACCAATTTGTTGGCCAATTTCCCAGCAAAGGTTGTTTTACCAGCCCCTTGAAGACCGACCATCATGATAATGGTTGGAATCTTTGGAGATTTGATAATTTCTGCTGTTTCTGAACCCAAAATCGCTGTCAATTCTTCATCGACAATCTTCACGATTTGTTGGGCAGGGTTCAAGGTTTCGATGACCTCATGACCTACAGCACGCTCGCGGATCCGTTTGATGAAGTCTTTTACAACAGGAAGGGCAACGTCGGCCTCTAAGAGGGCTAGACGAATCTCTTTGGTTGCCTCTTGGACATCTGCTTCAGAGATTTTCCCTTTCTTACGAAGATTTTTAAAGACGTTTTGTAAACGTTCGGTTAAACTTTCAAATGCCATTATTTTCTCCTATTTTTTCAATTCAGTGGAAATCGTCCGAAATGTTGCAAACATTCTAGTTCTTCGGGTGTGACTTCTTTCATGATTTCATTTGGATATCCCCAACAGCTAAAACCTATTTGCATAGCTTTGGAGATATCATTGGGCGAGATAATCTGTAGTCGAGTAGGAAATACTTCCTCTGCGACTAATAGTTTGCAAGGTATTCCTTGATAAATGACGAGACTGCCCATAATCACTCCCGATTGTCAATGCTTGATAAAATTTCAACCTGCTCTTGTAGAAAAGTATCTTCCGGATAGCGTTCTAAAATCTGATCAAAAATCTGGCTGCGTACAATGTAATCGGAATACATATGGAGTTTCATTTCGTAATCTTCCAAAATCTTTTCTGTACGTTTAATATTGTCATAGACCGCTTGACGGCTCACTCCAAACTCTTCTGCAATCTCAGCCAAGCTGTAGTCATCTGCGTAGTAGAGCTCGATGTAGTTCATCTGCTTGTCCGTCAAGAGCGCTGCATAAAACTCAAAGAGCGCATTCATTCGGTTGGTTTTCTCAATTTCCATACCTTTCATTATATCAAAAAAGCCCGCTAAAGACTAGCGGGACTTAATGCTTTTTGAGCTTGAAATAAGAGGATTCATCATTAAAGTTTCAGTGCCAACATATTGACCGTCATCCCTGCTGCAGTCCCCATCAAGAAGATGGTATCTCCTTCCTTCACATAGCCATGATCCAGTGCATAGGCTAGGCCGAAAGGCACGGCTACCGAAACCATATTTCCATAATCACTGACAATATTGAGGTACTTGTCTTTGCCAACGCCCAATTTGTCCATGACGAGTGGTAAGGCACGACTTGCTTGGTGAGGAATAATATAGTCTACAGCATCTTTAGAAATGCCTGATTTCTCTTGGAATTCTTGGAACATGTCAGGAATAACACGCGCAGATAGAAGCAAAATCTTCTTCCCCTTCATGTCAAACATGAAGTCGGTTTTGGTTGATTCAGAGTACAATTTCGGATGATACGCAGTCAAACCACCACGAATTTCGGTGTCATGGGCTCCCTCAGACCAGGTACGTTGCATACTGGCAATGATTCCTTTATCTTCCTTTGTTGCTTCAAAAATAAAGGCTGCAGCTCCATCACTAAACAATTCAAAGCTTTCTTTTTGTTTAGGATTCAGCCCTAGGCTCCCTACTTCACTAGATACAATCAGCACCCGTTGGTATTCACCACCTTCAATCAGATAAGAAATGGTGCTTAAAGCAGATACAAAACTGGTACAAGTGGTGTTGATATCCATAGCAGGAATCGTCAGTCCCTTGGCCACGCGCTCATGGATCAGAGCTGCTGTACAAGGAATGGGCTGAACGCCAACCGCACTAGCCGAAACCAGGCAGTCGATGTCTGTCATCTCAAGCCCCGCATGGTTTAAAGCCGCTTCAATCGCACGCGCTGCAAGATCAATCTGTGTTTCTTCTCCTTCTTTCACGCGGTAACGAGTCTGGTCTTTGAAAGTTACGGTATGAGCTGGAAGCGCTGTTCCATAGCCTTTAATTTGCAAATGTCTTTTTACAGTAGTCATAGGATTCTCCTTTTATTGAAGTCGTTGAACACGTTTTAATTTACGTGTGGGGTCCCATTGGTAATCGATAAATTGAATACTTGGGAGAATGAATTGTTTTTGCTGAGCTAAGAGTTCAAATTGAGCAAAGATTGCTTGCTCTATAGACTCTGTCCGGTAACTCAAGGCAATGGTAATGGATCCATCTGCCAAATGAGTCACTTGATAGTCCTGAATATTTTCGACAAAGAGAATGCACCGTCGAATAAAATCTGGATAGATCATCTGGCTACTGCCATCTTCTTTTTTGAAATAGAAAATATCGTCCGATCGTCCTTCGATCTTTGCTATTCGAGTAAAGACGGAACCACAAGGGCAAGGGGACTTTTCTTCCACCAAAATATCATTGAGGCGGTAGCGATAGATGGGTTGACTGGTTCGTTTGAAATCCGTAATAATCGGATAAAAGCGGCTATCATCAAGATACTCTTTTTCGACATACAAAATATCTTCGTTGAGATGTAGATTGCCTTCTGAACAGGTACAAGCTAAAAATCCCTCTGTCGCTTGGTAGACCTGATCAACCTTGTCTAGTTGAAAAGCTTTGGCGATTGTCTCAGCATCTCGATCTTCTAGAATCTCTGCAACAGAAACAACCTTGACAGGTTGGATCTCAAGTTGCTGATTGCTGACATAGTTGGCTAACTCAATCAAGGTTGAAGCTGGTGCGACCACAATGGTTGGTTGATAGTCTTTGAGACGCTCTAAATGCTCCTTGCTATCCTTGAAAATATCAAAATATTCCAAGCGAATAAGGCCTGAATTAATGGTTTGATAGAGTTCATTGTCCGCTCGTAAGAAAAAGGCAATGCGATGACCAAACAGTTTTCCTTTCGGTAGCATCTTTGCTAGAATCGCTGCAGCCCACATACTTCTTTCTTTTTCTGTGGTGACAAAAACTCCTCGGTGGCCGGAGGTTCCAGAAGACAAGCCTACTGCTACTTCTCCATTCATCTCAGTAAAATCTCGTGTTTGTTCCCCGCGAATCGCCATCTCTAAAGCCTGATCTCGATCCACCCCTAGGGTATTGAGTTCATTGAAATGTGTCATCATGAAGGTTTTATCCATGGTCCCAAAGGATTCGGGAGAATGGGTTTGAAAATAGGGGGACTGAGAAGTAATAAAAGCATGGTAGCGTGCCAATTGCTTATCTTGGTATCGCTTCAAGGCCTCTTTTGAACGGAATCGATGGCACCATCTGGTTTCAATAAAGGTTTTCAGAAAGACTATTTTTTTCATTTAAAATCCTTTCAATCCGATCTTGCGGGTCGTGGCTGACCACAACTTGAATGCCCTCTTGCAAGAGTGTTTCCAGCAAATCAGTCCCTTTTAGATAAGCCTTCTTATCATCCTGAACCAAGGATGGAATGAGACGCATTTGCCGTGTATAAGGCAAGAGCTCTACTCCCCAAGAAAGATCTGCTCCGATGAAGAGTTTGAGCTCATCCAGATAAAGACAACCTTGCCCTCTCGCATGCCCATCGATAGACGATACAAGAATGCTCCCATCTCCAAAAAGATCCGCAGTCGGGCGATAGGGGAAAGCAGGATGCCTTTGATCTGCTTTGAGACAAGTCAGCCGATCTTTGAAATCAGCTGGCAAAAACTCTTTAAAAATCAGATCTTTAAATTTCGGTTTTTGGTACACCTCATAGACTTCCTGGGTAACAAAGAAATGAGCATTTGGAAAAAGAGCTGCTCCACCGAGATGATCAGGGTGCAGATGCGAAAGAATGACATAAGTAATCTCTGCAGGATCAATCCCACGCTCTTGCAATAAATAATCGATCTGGTCTTCTTTTTTCATCTGCATTGGTGTGGCTAGACGGTACCAGAAATACCGAGCTCTTTTCTTAATCTCGTAGTGATAGCCGGTATCGTACAAAATATAGCCTTTTTCACGGTGGTGAATCAAAAAGACACCTGCTGGAAATTGCATTTTTTCATTCGGAATCCCTTTGAATAAGAGACCAGAATGACTGCTACAATAGCCAGCTGGAAAATAATCAATGCGCTTGATCATGTTGGACATAGTTGTCAATCCCTTCTTCAATGGTCATTTTTGGATAGTAGCCAAGTTCGGTTTGGGCCTTTTGAATATCGAGAGTTTGGCTATATCGAAGGAGATAATAGGTATAGCGAGTCAATGGAGGTTCAGCTTTCAGATGGAATAATCGATACACTCCTTCAAGGCTATAAGCCGCACCTGCTACTAGACCTGCTGGAAGTTTCCGATAGCGAATCGGCTCTCCCAATCCCTTTAGTGTGGTTTCAATCAAATACTTAAAGGTCTTTGGTTCCCCATTTGTAATATTATATACTTGTCCGTGTGCGTCTTTGGCTTCCAGAGCCAAGCGAATGGCTAGGGCAACATTTTCCACACAGGTCATATCCATGAGCTGCTCTCCTCCTCGAATCAAAGGAATTCCAATTTTTCGACTGAGGCGTAAGACACGAGGTAAAATACTGGTATCCCCTACACCAAATAATCCTCTAGGACGCAAGATGATACTTGGCACATCTGGATAGTCAGAAAAAAGTTTTTCAGACGCCAATTTACTTCGGATGTAATTGTTCAGGCGATTTTCTTTGGGAGCATCACTTTCCTTGATGTTTAATTGATCTTTTCCAGCTGCGTAAATACTGGGAGAAGATACGTAAACCAAGCGTTTTACCGCATATTCACGGCACAAGTCAAGGACATTTTGCGTGCCAACTACATTCGCCTGATAGAAGGCTTTCCAAGGTCCCCAGGCAGTGGATAAAGCTCCTGCATGAACTACAGCATCAACAGACTGAAAGGCTTGTCTTAATTCCTCAATAGAGCTCAAATCCCCTTTGATAAATTGGACGCGCTCACTTTCCAGAGCCTTCCCAATTTTTTCGTTTCGGCCAAAGGCTACAATGGAATAATCGTGAGCTAACAACTCATCGATCACATATTTTCCAAGGAAGCCAGTCGCACCTGTTACAAGAATTTTCATAGTTTCCCATCCGTTCCACGTCTTAATAATCGTTGAATCTCAAACTCCAAGGTATCCAACGGCTTGTAGGTTTTTGAAAGTTTGTTTAGTCTTTCTAACTTTTCCCAAGATTCTTTTTCTAATAGGGCCTTAAAACCTGCTTGAATCTCTTCGGTGCGATTGCGATGTGCTTGAAAAGCAATTCCTGCTTCTACTCCTCGAATCGCATAGTCAAATTGGTCATAATCATGTGGCAAGATCAAGGCTGGTTTTTTAAATTCGATACACTGATAAAAGATTCCAGCTCCTCCATGGTGAATGACATAGTCCATCTGCGGAATATATTCTTTGTAGGGTAGATATGAGACGACCGTCACATTTGGCGCTACTTCTTCTTCAGAGAATTCCTTTGCTCCATCTCCTAAGGTGACGAAAAAGTGACATTCTGGATGCTCTTTGGCCAACTGCTTAGTTTGCTGAAGCAAGTTCTCCTTTGCCCAAGGTAACTGGGTTCCACATGTCACGAGTACCTTCGTCTTGTCCTCGTAAGGACTGAGATCTAAAGGATAATCTTCTGCATTTTCAAGCGAAGTCCCCAAAGGGCCAAGCCACGCATATTGATGAGGGAAGTGTGTTTTCAACTCCAGCTCCATCATACCAATTCCAAAGATGGCATAAGGAGAGTAGATTGTCTCCACTCCATTTTGATTGTACAACTTGAAATTGTAACGTTTTAAGCGTTTGCGTAAGAGGAAAGCGCCACAGTATTTTCCAATGCGCGTGACTTTACGGCATAGTGCTTGGATCTTCTCTTCCTTCTTCGTGCGCGCGACTCCCATCCCTCCGAAGAAGCAAGGAGGACCATAAGGAGTTTCGATTGCAAATTGGGTTGCCATAGTGGTGATCCAAGGAATTTCTAACTCTTCTGCCACAAAGCCAGCTGATAAAGTAATAAAATCAGCAATGACAATATCTGGACGGTTGACGCGCCACTCCTCTAACAATTGATCCGATACATGATTAATCAAATCAAGACTCCTAGACAATTGCCGATAAGCTGAAAAGAGATTGAGTTTCTTATCGTTATTAGCCGCACGTTCAAATTCTTCTACTTTGTCCTCTAGAATCGGAACGACAGTGAAGCCAAGACTTTCTGTAACGGCCTTTTTCTGAGGTCCTGTGAAAACCCGGATCTCCATCGAAGGATCATCTAATAAGGGTTTAACGAGATTTAAAGTTGGGTACAGATGCCCACTCAAGGGAACAGCTACCACATCGATTTTAATTTTTTTCATTTTTTCCTGCCTTATATCTTTTTTTAGATCTAAAACTAGCTTCTATCTATTAATTCGTAAAAAAAATCAAAAATTGAAGAAAAAATAAAATTTTTTTAAATCTTTTATTTTTGACCGTACTATCACTATTTAGAAAGAATGACTTCAACCAAAAAAGCTCCCAAATGCCAAAGAGAGAAAGTCTCCCAAACATTTGAAGAGTTTTTTTATTACTGTGAATTGCGAGCTTAGTTATTTTCCAAATAAAATTCGAACCGCTCACCGACATACTGACTTTTTACATACTCAAAAGCCGTCCCATCTTCAAAATAGGAAACCTGTGTCAGACCTAAAATAGCCTGTCCTTTTGAAATCTGTAAATAGTCCGCAATCTTATCCTTGGCCAATCGCGCATAGATGGTCTGGTGCGACTTTCCAATCTTATAGCCATGACGCTCCAAGGTTTGGAAGAAATGGCTGGTAACCTCTTCTCGATTGAAATTCTTAATAAATTTCTCTGGAATAGAGGCCACTTCATAAACAACAGGGATCCCATCGGCATACCGGACCCGTTCCATCCGAATGATGGTCTCTGTCTTATCAATGCCCAATTTATCCACTTCTTGGAGGCTGGGAATGGTTTTCCGGTAAGAAATCACTTGGCTAGAAGGTTCCTTGCCTTGCGATTTCATAATTTCTGTAAAACTGGTTGTGCCCCGCATTTTTTCTTGGACGCGCGTGCTAGTGATAAAGGTGCCACTTCCTACCCGTCTTTCAAGCACTCCTTCTTCAACCAGAAGGGTGATGGCCTGTCTAAGAGTCATCCGACTAACCTGAAATTTCTCCGCTAGATCGCGTTCGCTGGGAAGACGCTCCCCGATTTTCCATATTTTTTGATCAATCTCAGACTTAATCTGATCATGAATTTGAATGTAAGCTGGAATCATAACCTTGCTCTTTCTCTGTGTTATCTCTATTGTAGCGTAAAATTCCTAATTCTTCAATCAGAGATTGGTAAAGACAAGGCTTTTGTGTTAGAATAGAGGAAAGTAAATTTCTTTAAGAAGGGGATAAGATGACAAACCTATCAACTGATTTGCATGATGTTGAAAGAATCATCGTGCTTGACTACGGTAGCCAATACAATCAGCTTATTTCACGTCGGATTCGTGAAATTGGAGTCTTCTCAGAATTGAAGAGCCATAAGATTTCTGCTGATGAAGTTCGTGCAATCAATCCAGTTGGGATCGTTCTTTCAGGCGGACCAAACTCTGTATACGAGGAAGGTTCTTTTGATATCGATCCTGAAATTTTTGAACTCGGTATTCCAATCCTTGGAATCTGTTACGGGATGCAATTGCTGACCCATAAATTGGGCGGGAAGGTCGTTCCAGCAGGTGATGCTGGTAACCGCGAATATGGTCAATCTGAATTGACTTTGACAGAATCTTCTGCTCTTTTTGCTGGCACACCAGACAAACAATTGGTCTTGATGAGCCATGGGGATGCTGTTACAGAAATTCCGGCTGACTTTATCCGAACTGGTTCTTCTGCCGACTGTCCATTTGCATCGATTGAAAATCCAGGCAAGAAAATCTACGGAATCCAATTCCACCCTGAGGTTCGTCACTCTGTTCACGGTTATGATATCTTGCGTAACTTTGCCTTGAACATCTGTGGGGCTAAAGGTGACTGGACCATGGACAACTTCATTGATATGCAGATCAAAAAAATCCGTGAAACCGTCGGAGACAAACGTGTCCTTCTTGGTCTTTCAGGTGGTGTTGACTCTTCCGTTGTTGGGGTTCTCCTTCAAAAAGCCATCGGCGATCAATTGATCTGTATCTTTGTAGACCACGGTCTTCTTCGTAAAGGAGAAGCCGATCAAGTGATGGAGATGCTTGGTGGCAAGTTTGGTTTGAACATTGTCAAAGCAGATGCTGCAAAACGTTTCCTTGATAAGTTAGCTGGAGTATCTGATCCTGAGAAAAAACGGAAGATCATTGGTAACGAGTTTGTTTATGTCTTTGATGACGAAGCAAGTAAGCTCAAAGATGTGAAATTCTTGGCACAAGGAACTCTCTACACTGACGTGATCGAGTCTGGTACGGATACTGCTCAAACCATCAAGTCTCACCACAACGTTGGTGGACTTCCAGAAGATATGCAGTTTGAACTGATCGAGCCACTCAACACTCTTTATAAAGATGAAGTTCGTGCGCTTGGTACTGAGCTTGGTATGCCAGACCACATCGTATGGCGCCAACCATTCCCAGGCCCAGGTCTTGCCATCCGTGTTATGGGAGAAATCACTGAAGAAAAACTCGAAACCGTTCGTGAATCAGACGCTATCCTCCGTGAAGAAATCGCCAAAGCTGGTCTTGACCGCGATATCTGGCAATACTTCACTGTCAACACAGGCGTTCGTTCTGTTGGGGTTATGGGTGATGGCCGTACCTACGACTACACTATTGCCATCCGTGCGATCACTTCTATCGATGGAATGACAGCTGACTTTGCGAAGATTCCATGGGAAGTCCTCCAAAAAATCTCAGTCCGTATCGTAAACGAAGTTGACCACGTCAACCGCATCGTCTACGATATCACAAGCAAACCACCTGCAACTGTAGAGTGGGAATAAAAAAAAGGTCCAGGGGACCTTTTTTTCACGAGCCAAAAATTAGCAAAGCGAGTTTTAAGGTCCAGGGGACCTTTTTTTCACTAGCTTAAAATTAGAATTTAGCAACCCTAAAAATGTCTTATAAAATATAAGAATCATTAAACACACAAAAAGCACTCTGACTTATTGTCTGCAGTGCTTTCGTGCTATTTTTAGCCAACTAAACCACTAAAGAATTTGACAATGGCATTCCAGATTGCTCCGAAGAAGCCAGCAATGGCATTCCACGCATTTGTGAAGAAGTTTCCACTGTCTTTTAGAATAGCATTTGTATCAAAATTGAGATTGATATTATTAAAGGTATCGCCTGCCTTGTCTACGATACTATCTTTCAAGTCCGACAAGGTTTTAGTAAAGCTTTTGCTACTGATAACACTACTCTTTGAGAGGTTGACTGCGAAATTCACGATCAAATTAATCTGATCACCTGTCACAGTTGTATCCAGCTTATAATTTTTCAGGATTTCTTCGACGATCTTTCGAATATCATCCTTGCTTAAATCCTGATTGTTCTGTTTGGCATTGGCTACTGCTGTTTTAATGTCGGTCAATGCTACGTTTAACTTATCCGCATCGAAGTTTTTCTTACCCGCGTTTTCTTCATTGATTCCGGATAGAGTCTTTAACTCTTCTTGGGCCAGATCTTTGCTTTCTTGAGAAACCTTGGCACCATTTTTCTCAAGCGAGTAATAGATCCCAGCTAAAGCACTTTCTCCAGTCACTTGTATAGGTGAAGCTACTGTAATTTGAGCATGCTCCAATCCAAGTGTAACGGCTGCATTACGATACATATCTGCAGTGACCTTGGTGATGTTTTGAGGCGTCACGATATTGACTTCTAGTGGCTTATTTTTGCCTAATTTTTGAATTTTAACAGAGGAATAAAGTTCCAAACTATCATCGTTCGCAACGTTCATAATCGAAGAATAAACCTCTGGTGTCATGGTCTTCCACTCCTCTTTATCTTTCGAACTATCGTAGTTCAAGAGACTTAAGGTTTGTTCGATTTGACTTTGGTCCAGCGAATAGCCCAAAACATAGTCTGGCTTGACATAGGTTTCATCAATAACTTTTTGCACATTGCTATCTGCAGAAACACGTGGGACAGCTGTAAACAAGGCCAAAGTCGTCGTTACAAACAATGCAATCTTCTTTAATTTCATCTTTTTCTTCTTTCTAACTCAAATCAACTCTGGGCATCTCATATTACCTTTCTCACCTCACTAGAGATGAAAAAAGAAGTAAATAAAGAGATTACCCACTTCGATTTTCATTATACAGTTGATTTCTTAAAACTAGCTTACAGTTCTTTTAAGAATGCATGACATTTTTATTATCCCTCAAAATCGGAGGCAGAACTGATCAGCTAAAAAAAGAGCCAATCGGCTCTCTGGAAAATGATTAAAACCATGAAAATAACTTCATAATCGTCATATTGGTTTCTACCAAACGGGAATAATAAATATTGCCACCATTAATGTAGAGTTCCATCCCGTTTAAAAGAGAGATAGGGTGGAGGTAAAGATAAGTTTCACCAGTTACATTGCCAAGACTTGGCGCTACCACATCCCGCGAATAAGCGCGGGCCAACTCTAAGGAATTTGTTCCACCGTGTTTTGCGACGTAATCGATGTAGTCTTTCCCAAAATTATAGGCTTGAACTGCAGTCCAGCTATCAACGCCTTTTTTCTTAGCTTCTTTTAACTCATCTGAAAGAGTTTGAATTCCTTGGCGAATACTGGCCTTATTATCACTAATAGTATTGGTCTCACCACTTGCACTCTCACTCGCCTGCATGACATCGTCTTCTCTGCCTTTGGTCTCCGTATAGATCATAGCAAGAATGAGATTTTCATTGGCCGTGGTGTCCTCTTCAGCAAGGACTTCTCTAACCAGGGAGCGGTACTGCATGACTTGTTTGACGTCATGATGGATCTGAATTCCCTTGTAGATTCCAAATATTAGTAAGATGAATAAGAAGATCTTCACTATACGTTTAATCATTATTTACTCTGTATATCCTCAATATTTTTGATCAAAATAGAATAGGTCCCGTTATCGTTTAGAATAAATTCAACAGATTCTGCATCTTCATAGACATTATTCGGAACGATCAGTTCAATTCCATTTGACAATGACAATTTCTGATTTTCGAACTTCTTCAACTGGCGACTTGCATCAATCTCTTCAAAGGTGACAGGCTCTGGTACAGCTTCTTTAACTTGGTCAATAAAACTAAGGCGAGCTGTTAGATTGTCGTCGAAGAGATCATCCGCTAATTTCTCAGGAGAGAGTTTATTTTCTTCCTCAATATGGTTAAAAATAGCTGATTTAACCTTTGATTGAAATTGAAAATCATCTGTGTTAAAGCTTTCCGCAATTTTCTGAGCTGTTTTTTCTAGTGCCTTGATCGATTTTTTAGGAGAGATCTTGGGTTGGGCCTGCAACAGATTCTCAGAAAAATAATTTAAGAACGTCCCGTTGTACTTGATCCGTTTTTCAATCAAGTGGTATTTGCGGCTTTGAAGATTGATGACCAAGGCCTCATCAGCACCAGTCCCAAAACCAGGTAGATTATTTTGCGTCAGCTTAATCGGATTGTCCACTTCACCGCCAAGATGGGTCAAGGTTTCCCGTAAGGCGATCCGAAGAAAGGCAAAATGGTCCACCCCTTCTTTTGAGAATTGAATGAACACCAAATCGTTGGTCTTTTGATTCTCAGAGACGACAAATTCTTCCTTCCAGCGATTCGCTACTGCGACCGATGTTTCTATCAGATCATCTGAAATCATCTCAAGAAAAGGATTGTCCTCTTCGAAAATACCGGTCCTGGCTTCATCAGAATAAACCCGTTCAATCTTTTTACGCAAGTATTCCTCAATTTTAGGCGTGATATTGAGAAATTTATCTGCCAGATAGAGATCGGTATCGTCGGGGCTAAATTGATGAATGATGGCTTTTTTTACGTAAATATCCATAAGATGGTTTAGTCCTCGTAAAGTGGAAAGGCGTCTGTCAAGGCTTTGACTTGGCTACGCACTTCATCTAATACTTCTTGATTATCCGCATTCTTCAGTGCTTTGATCATGAGTTCAGCAACGGTGCGACTTTCTTTTTCACCAAAACCACGAGCGGTGATGGCTGCTGCACCAATCCGAATCCCACTGGTCTTAAATGGAGACAAGGTTTCATAAGGAATAGAGTTCTTGTTGAGGGTGATATTGACTTCATCCAACAAGTTTTGCGCCACTTTTCCATTTTCAACGACTTTAGTGACGTCGACAAGGAAAAGATGGTTCTCTGTTCCGCCTGAAATAACGCGGAAATCTGGATCTTGCAAGAAGACATCAGCCATGGCCTGACTGTTCTTAATCACGTTAGCTGCATACTCTTTAAAGGCAGGATCCAGCGCTTCTTTGAAGGCGACAGCTTTGGCTGCAATGACATGCTCCAACGGTCCTCCTTGAATACCAGGGAAAATAGCAGAGTTAATTTTCTTAGCTAATTCCTCATCATTGGTCAAGATTAGGCCTCCACGAGGGCCACGAAGGGTCTTGTGAGTGGTCGTAGTTGTGATATGGGCATAAGGAACTGGACTTGGATGAAGACCTGCTGCCACGAGACCAGCGATATGGGCCATATCAACCATGAGCTTAGCTCCTACTGCATCTGCAATCTCACGGAATTTTGAGAAATCAATAATATGAGAGTAGGCTGAGGCACCAGCAACGATGAGTTTTGGCTTCATTTCTTGGGCTTGTTTTAAGATGGCGTCAAAATCCAAGAGCTCTGTTTCAGGATCTACACTATAGGAAACAAAGTTATAGGTTTGACCAGAGAAGCTCACAGAAGCTCCGTGCGTCAAATGTCCACCGGCAGCTAGATCCATTCCTATAACGGTATCACCAGGCTCAATCAAGGCCATATAGGCAGCACAGTTTGCCTGACTTCCTGAATGCGGTTGAACGTTGGCAAATTTAGCACCAAAGATTTCTTTGGCCCGTTCGATCGCGAGACTTTCGACCACATCGACAACATCTGTCCCGCCATAGTAACGACGACCAGGGTAGCCTTCGGCATATTTATTGGTCAGAATGGACCCTTGAGCAGCCATCACTGCCTTAGAGACAACATTTTCAGAAGCAATCAACTCAATATTATTTTGTTGACGCTCTTCTTCTTTAGCGATCGCATTCCATAGGTCTGCATCATAGGCTTTGTAATCTTCTTTATCAAAAATCATAGGTCTACTCCTTATTAAATAATTTTTTATATACATTATGACAGAGGAAGGTCTTCTTCCTCAAAAGAAAGCTCCGGTACTTGTTCCAGCAAGTCAGATTTCGTAATAGTACCCTGTCGCAATATCCTTGCTTTGGAACCAGAGATATCCAAAATAGTGGAATCTTGGCCAGTAAGAAAAGCATCGTCCTCAAAGCCAGGAACTAACTGATCAAATTCCTTTACAATAGCTTCATACTTTGTTCCACTAGCATATCCAGATAGATTTGCAGAAGGACCAACTAAAGGCCCGAATTTACGAATTAATTCCAAGGTCTTTGGATGGGCCGGTATACGAAAGCCAACTGTATCCATCCCTGAATGAATCCATTCGGGTACCTTTTCGTTGGCCTGGAGAATAATAGTTAAGGGCCCTGGTAAAAAAGAAGCAATGAGTTTTGATAAATAGCTAGGTTGACTTTTCGAATAAATTCGAATCGTTTTTTCATCGGCTACATTTAAATTCAGAGCCTTTTCTCTAGGTCTACGTTTTAATTCGTAAATATAATCAACTGCCTGTTGATCCAAAGCTTTGGCAAAAATACCATAGACTGTTTCAGTTGGCAGAATAACCGCACGTCCAGCTTCTAATTCTTTCTCAATGTGATCCATTGTCTACTACTACCATTCTATCTTGTCCAAATTGGTCTTTCAGAACGCGAACTCGTTTGTTAGGAAACGCTTCTTGAAAGAGCTCTTTTACTTTGGCTCCTTGCTTATAGCCAATTTCTAGATAGATCTTTCCGTCTGGTGTTAAAACACTTGGTGCTTGCTGGGCAATCTTTTCGTAGATGGCATATCCATCACGATCTGCAAAAAGAGCTAAGTGGGGTTCAGAGGCTAAAACATTGGCTCCGACTTCTTCTACATCATCGCGAGAGATATAGGGAGGGTTGGACACTATCAGGTCATAAGGACCTTCTAGTTCGTCCAGTACATCTGACGACTTGAATTCAAGGATTGCCTCTAAGTGCTGGGCATTTTCTTGAGCCAGGGCTAAAGCCTCTTCTGAGACATCGCTAGCTTGAACCTGCCAGGTAGGTCTAGCAAGGGCTAAGCTAATAGCTATAGCACCACTTCCTGTACCAATATCCAGAACTCGTAAGGTTTTCTCATCGTTTTCTTCGAGAATGAGAGCCACCAACTCCTCTGTCTCTGGTCGTGGAATCAGCACGCGCTCATCCACTGTAAAAACATGGCCACAAAATTCTGCACTCCCAATAATATATTGGGCAGGAGCGTGATGTTTCAGCTGCTCAAAGATGGATTCAAGCAAGGCCTGATCCTCTACTTCCACTTCTTTTTGCAAAGCAAGGACAAAGTCTGTAAAGGTCCAGTTTTTTAAAGCTCGATACGCGAAGGAGAGGCTTTCTGCTTCCTCTCCAACGGCTATTAATTCTTCTTCATACTGGGCTAATAATGGTCCCAACAACATTATTTGTTCAACTCTTCTAATTTTTGAGTTTGGTCATACAAGACCAAAGCATCGACCACTTCATCCAGTTTACCAGATAAGATAGTATCCAGTTTTTGAAGGGTCAAGCCAATCCGGTGATCGGTCACACGGTTTTGAGGGAAGTTGTAAGTCCGGATCCGCTCTGAACGGTCACCAGTCCCGATGGTTGACTTCCGCTCAGCGTCTTGCTCGTCTTGGGCAATCTGAGCAAAGTGGTCAGCCACACGCGCACGGATGATCTTCATGGCTTTTTCGCGGTTCTTCTGTTGTGTCCGTTCTTCCTGCATCTCTACCTTGATATTGGTTGGCAAGTGGACGATACGAACGGCTGTAGCGACCTTGTTGACGTTCTGTCCACCCGCACCAGATGCGTGGTAGATGTCAATCCGAAGGTCTTTTGGATCAATGTCATACTCGACTTCTTCGATTTCTGGCATGACCAGAACTGTGGCAGTTGAAGTATGGACACGACCTTGGCTTTCTGTCACTGGAACCCGTTGCACCCGGTGGGCACCAGATTCATACTTGAGTTTCGAGTAGACTGATTGACCAGAAACCATGGCTACGACTTCTTTGATCCCACCAACGCCATTGTAGGAAGCTTCCATGACTTCAAAGCGCCAGCCTTGGCTTTCTGCATATTTTTGGTACATCTGCAAGAGGTCACCAGCAAACAATTGGGCTTCGTCTCCTCCAGCTGCCCCACGGATTTCCAAGATAATGTTCTTGTCATCGTTTGGATCTTTAGGAAGAAGTAAGATCTTCAATTTTTCTTCGTACTCTTCTTTTTCAGCCTTAGCATCTTTTAGCTCTTGCTTGGCCATTTCTTCCAAATCCGCATCGCCGCCTGCTTCCTTAATCATTTCCTCAGCGTCAACAATGTTTTGAAGGACTTGCTTGTACTCACGGTAGGCTGTCACCGTATCACGCGTGGAAGCTTCTTCTTTTGAAAGCTCCATAAAGCGTTTGGTATCAGAGACCACATCTGGGTCACTCAGTAATTCTCCTAACTCTTCGTATCGGTCTTCTACAGCTTGTAGTTGATCATAGATATTCATGTTTGCTCCTTAATTCTTGATTGTTAGATCATAGATTGCTACAATTTCGTCTTCTATGACTTCGCCAGTTTCTTTAAATCCATAATGGAGATAGCAAGATCTCGCTTGATTATTTTCCGGTTCATAAGATAACCAAAGACTTGTTGCTTTTCCAGCTGGCTCTGTTCGAACAAAGTCAATAACTGCATCCATAGTCGGCTTAAAATAGCCTAAACCTTGAAATCGTTTATCGATCATAAAACGAAATAACAAGTAGTTCCCCTTGCTGATCCCAATTTTCTGGTCATAGGCAATCATCACAAAACCAACTAATACTTCCTTATCATAAACTGCTAAGGGAGCTATAAAATCACCATTTTTATCATATACATAGGCTTCAGCTAAACTAATGGAATTGGATGCAATAAAATTCCTTTGGTTTGGATGAACTTCTAGATTTAAAACGTCGAAATAATTCTCTATTGTAATATCTTTTAAACAAATAGACATTATTATCCTCTCTAAAACGTTCTAGACGCTTTCAGTTGGTATGTCTGGATTAAAATAATGTTTGCGGCAAACCGAGATATAGGTCTCGTGTCCACCGATCTGGATCTGCTCTCCATCATAGACAGGTTTACCCGCTTGGGTACGCAAGACCATGGTCGCCTTGCGGGAACAGTATTGGCAGATGGTTTTGATTTCCTCGATCTTGTCCGCTAACAAGAGGAGGTGTTTGGAACCTTCAAAGAGTTCATTTCGGAAATCATTTTTGAGGCCAAAAGCCATCACCGGCACATCCAGTTCATCTACAACCCTAGCCAAGTCATAGACATGGTGGCGTTTGAGAAACTGAGCTTCATCGATTAAGACACAGTATGGTTTCTTTTCTAGCCTTTGGATATAACCGAAGATATCCGTCTCATCTTCGATGGCCATGGCTTCTCGTTTCATACCGATCCGGCTAGAAACTACTCCAACTCCATCTCGTGTATCGATTGCCGATGTCATGATGACGACGCTCTTGCCTTGCTCTTCATAATTATGGGCCACCTTCAAGATCTCAATGGTTTTCCCTGAGTTCATGGTCCCATATTTATAATATAATTGTGCCATTTTCCTTCTGTTCTCTCTAAAATGTGTTTCATTATCATTTTACCATAATTTTGCTGACCTTTGTATCCCAAAATGTGATAAAATAGTCCTATAAAAAATTTAGGAGGTGGCCCTATGCCATTTGTACGAATTGATTTATTTGAAGGACGCACTTTGGAACAAAAGAAAGCCCTCGCTAAAGAAGTAACCGAGGCTGTTGTCCGCAATACTGGCGCTCCTCAATCTGCTGTTCACGTTATCATTAACGATATGCCTGAAGGAACCTACTTCCCTCAAGGTGAAATGCGCACCAAATAATATTTCCACTAAAAAACCCTTTCTTGCTTGTGATAACACATAGCAGGAAAGGGTTTTTCTTATTTTTCTTGTGCTTGACGTTCTGCTTTACGTTCTTCGAATTCTTCGTCACTCATCAAGGTTCCGCCGACATTAGCTGATTTAGCAAAGGCTGTATAGCGACGCAACCAACCACTTGAAATTTTTGATTTGAAAGGTTTCAAATGTTTGCGGCGTTCTTCAAGGGTTGCATCATCGACAAGCAGATCAAGGGTGCGATTTGGTAGGTCAATCACGATTTCATCCCCATCTTCAATTAGGGCGATATTACCACCTTCTGCTGCTTCTGGAGAAACATGACCAATCGCAATCCCACGAGTAGCTCCTGAGAAACGGCCATCCGTAATCAGAGCCACATCCTTGCCAAGACCGCGTCCGACAATCTTAGAAGTTGGCGCAAGCATCTCTGGCATACCAGGACCACCCTGAGGACCTTCGTAACGAATGACAACGACATGTCCCTTCTTGACTGTTCCATTGTCAATCAACTCAAGGGCTTGATCTTGTGAATCGCAACAAATAGCCTTACCGCGGAAAGTGGTCACAGATGGATCTACACCACCGACCTTGATGACCGCCCCATCTTGAGCAATATTTCCGTAAAGGATAGACAAACCACCTACAGGTGAAATCGGATGCTCAATTGGATGGATAATTTCTTCATTTTTGATTTCAGCGCCAGCTACGTTTTCTTTCAAGGTTTTACCAGTAACTGTAATACGATCACCCTTAATGGCACCTTTTTTGATCAACTGATTGATAATGGCTGGAACACCACCAGCTTCGTGCACATCATGCATAGTGTAGACGCTTGAAGGTGCAATTTTAGAGAGATAAGGTGTCCTCTTGGCAATTTCGTTGATATCTTTGAGATCATAGTCAATCCCCGCCTCTCGCGCAATCGCAAGCGTATGGAGAACAGTATTGGTGGAGCCACCCATAGCCATATCAAGCGCAAAGGCATCATCGATAGCTTCTTTAGTCACAATATCCCGTGGACGGATATCCTTTTTAATATTCTCAACCAATTGTTTGGCTGCTTGGCGAACCAATTCACGGCGTTCATCTGAAACAGCTAGGATAGTACCATTTCCTGGAAGAGCAAGGCCTAATACTTCCATCAAACAGTTCATGGAGTTGGCGGTAAACATACCAGAACAAGAGCCACAAGTTGGACAAGCATTTTTTTCCAGGAAATCCAGCTCATCCATGCTCATATCACCAGCCTGATAAGTCCCTACTGCTTCAAACAAACTGGAGAGAGTCGCTTGATGCCCCGTCATGTCAACGCCACCCTTCATAGGTCCACCAGAACAAAATACAGCTGGCACATTAGTACGCATGGCCGCCAAAATCATCCCTGGTGTAATCTTATCACAGTTAGGAATGTAGAAAACCCCGTCAAACCAGTGGGCATTAATAACTGTTTCTGCAGAATCGGCAATCAATTCACGAGATGGAAGACTGTAACGCATCCCAATATGCCCCATGGCAATCCCATCATCCACACCAATGGTATTAAACTCAAAAGGAATACCGCCAGCCTCGCGAATAGCTTCCTTAGCAATATCTGCTAATTCACGCAGGTGAACATGCCCTGGAACGATATCAATATAGGAGTTACAAATTGCAATAAAGGGCTTTTGCATATCCTTTGCTGATTTTACTTGCCCTGTTGCATAGAGGAGACCACGCGCTGGTGCTCGGTCGATCCCCATTTTGATCATATCACTTCTCATCTTGTTCTCCTTCTAGTTCTTCATTTCTACCTCCTAATCTTACCACTTTGATATCAATTGTCAAGAACTTTCAGAAAATTTATACTATTTACGATACATAAAAAGCCTGGTTTCCCAGACTTTAGTTTGTTTGCTTTTTTTCGATCTGCCAGAGCCGAAGTTGGTAGCAAATACCACTCACGACAAGGCTAGAAATAAGACCGATCCAATAGGCATAGGGACCAAGATTGGTCACATGATCAAGGAAAATCCCTAAAGGAATAGAAATACACCAATAGCTAAAAACACCTAATAAGAATGGAACGGTTGTATCCTTATAACCCCGCAAAATCCCTTGAAGGGGTGCTGCAAAGGTATCAGCTACTTGGAAAAAGAGACTATAGGTCATAAAAATAGCAGTTTGCTGCACAAAGACTGGATCCTTGCCGTATAGTCCCGCCAGTTGGAAGCGGAATGTATAAAGAAAGACGAGGGTGACAATCGCAAAACCAAAGGCTGTCAACCGTCCCAAACGGCAATATTGTTTGACCACTTCTGGTCTTCCTGCTCCTAGTTCGTAAGATACGATAATAGCCATGGTACTCGAGATACTAACCGGGAAAGCATACATCAGGGTAGAAAAATTCATGGCCGATTGGTGACTAGCGATGGTGAGTGATGGGAATTTTGCCATTAACAGGCCAACCAGCGAGAAGATGATGACTTCTGCAAAAACAATTCCACCGATTGGAAGCCCAAGGCGCAGTACTTCTTTCATCCCTTTAAAATCATAAGGTTGTGGCTTCCACAATTGGAAAGATGCTACCTTAGGGTGCTTGTACAAGATCAAAAATGCAATAGCCAGCAAGACCCAGTAGGCCAGAGAGGTTCCAAGACCTGCTCCCGCTCCTCCCATCTCAGGAAAACCAAATGCACCATAGATCAAGATGTAGTTAAAACAAGCATTCAAAGGCAAGAGCAAGAGCATCAAGTACATGGATAGACGCGTCATTCCCAACGTATCAAGGAAGGTCCGCACGATACTAAAGAGCAACAAGGGTAAGATTCCTACAGAAAGGAAATATAAGTAGCGAATGGCTATTTGAGCAACAACATCTTCTAAGCCGATCTGCTTGAGAATCATTGGCGCAATCCCCCAGACAAAGCCTATTAAGAGAATGACCATAGCAAATGACATATAGAGGAATTGGTAAAAATCGCCAGCAATCCGTTCTTTATTTCCCTTGCCTAAGTGATGCCCGACAATCGGTGTCAGAGCAGAGACAATCCCGGTAAGGAATGTAAAAAAAGGATTCCACAGACTGGTAGCTGTAGAAACCCCAGCCAAATCAAGGGTTCGGTACTGACCGGTCATGGCTGTATCGACAAAGCTGGCTGAATAATTGGCCAATTGGTAGATCAAAATCGGCAAAAACAGACTCAAAAATAAGCGCAAGCGTTCTTTAAAGTGATAGGTTAAATACATGATTCTAACTCTCTTCTCATCAAATAAGATTTTCTCCTCTTCCACTCTACTATATGTTTTCTTAAAAGTCAAAAAAACCGAAGATCCAAGGACCTCCGGTAAATTTGAGATAATTATTTATTGCGGTTTAAAATCGCATTGAGAACGATCGCTAAGACACTGGCAACGACAATCCCGTTTGCAAAGAACATTTGGAATCCTGTTGGAAGGCCATTAAAGAGGGTACTGTTATTCAAGCCAACCCCTGCTGCAATCGATACAGCTGCGATGAGGAAATTGTGCTCATTGTGTTCAAAATCAACACGCGCAAGAATCTGCATCCCTTGAATAGATACAAAACCAAACATGACCAGCATAGCTCCACCAAGAACTGGGCTTGGGATGATTTGTGCTAAAGCTCCAAACTTTGGAAGGAGACCGAGTAGAACAAGGAAACCAGCCGCATAATAGATTGGAAGACGAGTCTTGATACCAGACAATTTCACTAAACCAACGTTTTGTGAGAATCCAGTGTAAGGGAAGGTATTGAAGATACCACCGAGAAGAACGGCCAACCCTTCAGCACGATATCCATTACGGAGGCGCGTGCTATCAATCGGATCTTTGGTAATATCTGAAAGTGCAAGATAAACACCAGTTGATTCGACCATGGAAACCGTCGCGATAATACACATCATTAAGATTGAAGTGATTTCAAACTTAGGAGCTCCAAAGAAGAATGGTGTTGGAACGTGAACGACTGGTGCTTGCGATACAGGTGTGAAATCCACCAAGCCCATTGAGGCCGCAATAGCAGTCCCTGCGATCAAGCCAATCAAAATAGAGATAGATTTGATAAAGCCAGTCGTATAAATGTTGACCACAAGAATGATGAGAATGGTGATCACGGCTAAAATCAGACTTTGCACCGTTGGTTTGGCTGCGTTATTCCCCATGTTCCCAATCGCTACCGGAATCAAGGTCAAACCAATGGTCGTAATGACAGATCCCGTCACAATGGATGGGAAGAGGTTGGCGATTTTCGAGAAGAATCCTGAGACCAGAACCACGTAAATCCCTGAGACAATCAAGGCACCAAACATGGCACCACTACCATGGCTAGCCCCGATCATGCTGAGAGGTGCCACAGACTGGAAGGCAACCCCAAGGACTACTGGAAGTCCGATCCCAAAGTATTTATTGAGTTGCACTTGAAGGAAAGTTGCTACCCCACACATGAAGATATCTGTAGAGATGAGGTAGGTTAGTTGATGATCGTTATAGCCCAAAGCTCTTGCGATCATGATCGGCACCAAAATAGATCCCGAATACATAGCCAAAAGGTGTTGCAAGCCTAGAACGGATGCCTGTGAATGGCTTTCTTGTTTTTGCATTAGATGTCTGCCTCCTTAAATACAACCTGACCATTTTCAAAACGGTCCAAACGCGCGAGGGATACAACTGGATATCCCAACTCTTCTAGTAATCCCCGTCCATCTTGGAAGGATTTTTCAATGACGATTCCAACGGCTTCCACTTGAGCACCAGCTTGTTCGATGATCTGAATCAAGCCCTTAGCCGCTTGACCATTTGCTAGGAAATCATCAATAATCAAAACCTTATCCGCTGGATCTAAGAATTTACCAGCAATTGAAACCGTACTAGTGACTTGCTTGGTAAAGGAATAAACCTCAGCCGTCAAGATGCCCTCATTCATGGTAATGTTTTTCGCTTTCTTCGCAAAAATCATAGGGACATCTAGTGCTTCCGCTACATAAAGGGCTGGCGCGATCCCAGACGCTTCAATGGTGACGACTTTGGTAATACCCGCATCTTTGAACCGGTCCGCAAAGGTCTGGCCAATTTCTTTCATGAGTTTGAAATCCACTTGGTGGGTCAAAAAGGAGTCCACCTTGAGGATATTCTCACCTAAAACGTTACCATCTTTTAAGATGCGTTCTTCAAGTAATTTCATACTTCCTCCTACTTTCTATAAAATCCGTTACTTATCCACAAAACACAAAAAGGCCTGCAAAGCAAGCCTTGAATATCCTCTAACAAAAGGATTTATCTCGACTTACTTATTGTTAGGTGTTCCGGCACCTTGTAGAAACATCACGCCCATTCGTGAAATAAATAAGTAATTCAATTAGTGTGCATCGCCATTCCAGATGGAATTCTTAACGATCACATAGTCAACGTGTTTCAAATCTGCTAATTTTCGGCCTCCAGCATACGAGATCGAACTTTGCAAATCTTGTTCCATTTCTGTCAAGGTGTCTTGCAAATGACCCTTGGCAGGCAATAAAATCTTCTTGCCTTCGACGTTTTTATAAGCACCTTTTTGGTACTCTGAAGCAGATCCATAGTACTCTTTAAAAGACTCTCCATCGATCTCTATCGTTTTTCCAGGACTTTCGATATGACCTGCAAAGAGAGAACCAATCATGACCATAGACGCCCCGAAACGAATCGATTTGGCAATGTCACCATGGGTCCGAATCCCACCATCCGCAATAATTGGTTTTCGCGCTGCTTTTGAGCACCAGCGAAGAGCAGCCAATTGCCAACCACCTGTACCAAATCCAGTCTTAACTTTGGTGATACAAACCTTACCAGGGCCGATTCCGACCTTAGTCGCATCAGCTCCCGCATTTTCTAATTCACGAACAGCCTCAGGTGTCCCTACATTTCCAGCAATGACAAAGGTATCTGGTAATTCTTTCTTGATGTGTTGGATCATCCGAATGACACTATCCGCATGACCGTGTGCGATATCAATGGTAATGTACTCAGGCGCATCTGCCTTTAATTGACTCACAAAGTCGTATTCGTATTCCTTAACACCAACCGAAATCGAAGCGATCAAACCCTGCTCATGCATACGTTTGACAAAAGGAATCCGACCTGCTTCATCAAAGCGGTGCATGATGTAGAAGTATCCACCACGCGCCAACTGCTCTGCTACATTCTCATCCAAGATCGTCTGCATATTCGCAGGAACTACTGGAAGCTTGAAGGTATGCTTTCCGAATTGAACGGTTGTGTCTGCTTCAGACCGGCTATTGATGATACATTTGTTGGGAATCAACTGGATATCTTCATAGTCGAAAATAGGAAATTCATTTAACATCGATTGTAAAATCTCTTTTCTAAAAACTGACCTACCTATGCGCAAGCGCATCGCTACGTCTCTTGACGTTTCCTTGATAGATTATATCAAAGATACGGACTTAATGCAACGGGAATGATTTTATAGGAAATAACGTTCGGAAATTAAAAGATAAAACCTGTTTCAAAAAGAGAACCAGGTTTTATTTATGAACATTTTGGAGCCAATTGTTGACTTCTCTAGCTACAATTTCTGGTGCCTCTGTATACAGTTCGTGCCCCAAGCCTTCTAGTAAGACTTGCTGGATCTTGGGATCTAGTCGATTCAGAGCTACTTTCCTCCATTCAGGTTCTTCTTGGTATCGAGGGCCAATAAAGAGGACAGACTGGTCCGAAAGTGGAATCTGGTCAGCCTTGATGCTACGTCTCAAGCGCAATAAGGCCAAGACTTTTTCTAGATCTAGATTTAATTCATATTGTTCACTCGCTGGATTCCAGCGATAGCTAGCCTCTACTGCTTTTCGCGCTATAGGCGTAGGATCTGTTCCATCACCGAATTCTGCTAATACGGCTTCTTCCAATGTCGAAAAGACTTGCTGTTTCATGAAGGATGATGTACCTTCTAGCTCTTCCTTCAAAGGCAGGATCTTTTCCATATCCAGATAACCCCCATCCAAGAGAATCAGAGCCTTTATCTGAGGAAACTCTGAAGCAAGATAACGAGCCAAATCTCCACCCAAGGAATGCCCCAATAAACAGATCTCTTCCGCCTGGTCAATCTGACCTTGAAACCAAGCACGAAGATCTTTTTCTGTCTGAATCATTTCCCTGTAGGGATCTAGAAAGGTTACCGGAAAGCCGAGCTCATCGATAAGTGGCGCCAGATGGTAGCAATTGCCACCTAGGCCACCGATAAAATAATGCTTCATTGTTTCTTACCTTTTTTAATTTTATTATTAGTTACTTCATTGGTTAGCGCCAGTCTTTTCAATCCAATATTGTTGCTCTTTAGGGATCAACTGATCAAAACATCCTGAAAAAACTTTCCATCCGTTCGGAACATATCTTTCGTAGTTTTTCATCCCCAGATGGTTTGAATAAAACTCCTCTTTATCAAAATCGATTAAAAGATCCGGGAGTAAACCTTTTCCTTCAAAAATAATCTCTGAATGTAAGTCCTCACAATCTATTGAGCGTTTGATCATTTCGATCAATTCTTCAACCGTCACCTTCAGCCAATCATCTTTATACATTTCTAAGTAGCTCTCAAGATTGCTTTTTGTAATCACATGAAGATTCTGTTGAATCTCAGGTAAATAGGAGAAATCAACATTCAGACCTGCTTCCTGGTATGCCTGAATATATTTATCGATATCCATTGTCCACATATCGTTTGAACAAATATACCAGTTAAACTGATGATTTGCAATAACCCCAACAATATTTATTTCTGGTTTCTCTATCAATTGGTCTTTATCCACTAGTTTTTCTCCTCTTCTCCTATCTACTTGTTCCGAACTGACAATAGGGCTACTTACCAAGCATTATATATCTATGATACCGAATTATACTTTGACAAGCAAGTTAGTGACCGAGTCGCTAGCAAAAAAAGACAGCTAAAAGGGTTTAGCTGACTGATGTCATATCTAATAAAAATTTTTCTCTGCTAGATCATCTAGCAGAGAAAGCAAGTATTCCACATTCATAAATAGATCTAACTGACCTAGGCACTCTATCAATTTTTGACATTTTTCATCGATCAATTCTCTATTCACCAATTGTTGTCCCCATTTATCTGGAATACCTTCCAGTTTATAGAGAGCTCCAGCAAAGCTTCCTGTGATGCCACCAATCGTATCGGTGTCATTTCCGAGATTGACCGCTTTTAAAGCAGCTCCTTCAAAAGTCTCTGTTGTCCCTAGACACCAGAGACTAGCTTTCAGACTATCAACCACATAGCCTGTAGACATTATTTCTTCTCGTTGTTTTTGATAAAAATCCTTGTCAAATAGCTCTCTGAACTGATCTTGGTATTCTTTCCAGTATTCTGAATTAGCTCTCAAATAATCCTCTAACAGAGGTTGAAGGTCTTCTTGGAATTCTGTCAATATTTTGGACACATTTTGGGAGAAAAATTTGAAGGATAGCGCCCTCAGGTTGCTGGACCCCTTCTACGAGATTGTAAAATGAATTTTATAATCTCGTAGAAGGAGTGCTATTAACTAAGCAATTTGTTTTTCAAATTCATTCGGACTAAAAACTCTTTCTTCTTCAAGCTTATCCTCTACTACTGTTTTCTCTTGCCCATTCCGGGTTACTATAATAGCGTACATAGAAATTAGGTTTGCCACCAGCTTCATCAATTTTATCTTTAATGTTAATTTCTGAATGCGTGACTTCTCCTGTTTTTGTAAAATACTCTCCGATTTTACCCGTGCTATTTTGAAGCCCCCACGCTACATCATTTCCTTGAATGGCAGCTAAGAAGCCATGGTTCTGCACGAAGTTAAAGAATTCAGCAACAGTGAGGCTTTCTGGCACCTCGAATGTCATCTCATGGTTGTAAATATCATCTCCGGCACAAACTGAATCTCGATCAACTATAATTTTCATCTGGCCACTTCCTCTAATGAAATACTTGTTACTCCATTATACCATATCCGTATTCTATTTTCTTATATTCTATAAAACAAAAAAGCACTCTGCAGAAACAGAGTGCTAAGATCTTGTAAGTAATTCCAGTAACGAATTAACCTTTACTAAATTGTGATGCTTTACGAGCTTTTTTAAGTCTGGTTTGGAAAGTATGAGTTTCAGTTGGACTAAAAATAGCGTAATTTCAATATTCTATAGTTTTCAACTATCTTTTTATTTGCCCTGTTGAAAAATGAAGTGCAACACAAAAGACATGTTCATCTGATATACTAGAGTTGCGAAAAATAGGATATAGGAAGATTAGCATTTTGTCGTGTATATATTAGTGAGAGGCGTTTGAAATACTAGTTAGCAACTCTTGCGAGTTTTCCCTATTTATTGATAGCAATATAAATTGAAAATAGGCATGAAAAAGACGATAGATTTTTTATTTCTAACGTCTTTATTACTTTATATTCCGTTCGACAAACTTGAAATTGTTTACTTACAGTACTCCTCTATTTTGTAGCTATATTCTTTTAGAAGTCCCCGTGAATAAATTTTTTTATTTTTTGAATCTCTAACTTCATTCCAAAGGATAGCCGCAACTTTTAACTTGTTGGAGTAATGATTGCTAAATTCATCTGCACAAAAGTCTTTTAGAAATTGATTCCATTGGCAAGCTGAATTATCATACTTGGCGTAGTCTGACTCTCCATAGTATATTTTAATCATATCTTTGATTGTAAAATTTATGTTGTTGTCCCATTTTACTTTTCTCCAAGCAGTTGCCATATCAGCATTAAACTTAAACGGATTAACACCTGTTACAGCTGAAAAATAATCACGAAATTTCTGATTAAAGGAAAACCCACATTCAAGTAATGATGTATTTAGGGTTATTATTTCGGTTTGATTTTTGTTTCTTTTCCTCAAAAATTTTTCTACTCTATTTCCCTTAAAATATTGTTCTATAATATGATTTAATTCTTTTTTTGTACATCTGTATTCTAATCCAAGGTACTTACAAATTTGTGAAAGCTCTTCTCGATACCAGTAGTATCTGTTAAATTCTTCAAATGATTTAATATCTCTAAAATCAGGTCTATGTCCTTCCAAATGCTCACCTCTACAACTCCAAATTTATCTCATTATACCATAGATAATAAAAGTTATATCAATTTATACCCATGCCACATAAAGCTATAACAGAAAATATTAGAATCTTGTAATTACTGTATTTCTATTAAGCTTAACTTTCTTATAAAATAGATAAGAAAAACAAACGATATAGTCCATCACTAGTAACAAAAAATACTAGGAGTTGAAAGATATAAAAACATTGAAATGGAAAGCATAGCAATAAACAAAACAGTCAGTAAAACGATGGTTTTGTTGTGTTGTTTCACTTGCTTTCTAAATTCCTATTTTGACTTTGTCCGCTGACGTCCTTTGTATCTTGATTTAGTCATGGAACTTCTAAGAAGTTCGCTGACGTCCGTACTCACTTAAGGAAAGTTTTTATATGACTTTATCTTCAATCTGAGACCGTTAAAACCTCTTTGTTTTAATCTTTCTAACTGAATTGGATACAAAAAATCCACTCACACAGGGTGAAATGGATTGTTTCTTAATTAACGGTTCAACAAGAAATTGAACAATTTTTCGACAATTTTTACGACCAACCAGCATAAGAATCCGATATAGCTGAAATAGAAAATGAGTGACAAAATCGTAATAATCATGGTTTCCTCCTTCGTCGATTGCAAGTACTTGTCTTATTATACCTTTTTATGCAATCGAACTCAATAGAATTTTGAAAATTGTCTGATTATTCTTTTTCTTCTTTAGCTTCTTTGGTGTCTTGATCGGCTTCTTCACTGCCTTTGTTGACAGCTGTCTTAAATTCAGCAAACATTTTGCCGATGGACTGGCCCAACTCAGGCAGGCGTTTTGGTCCAAAAATCAAGAGGGCGCCTAGGATGATGATGATCAATCCTGGTGCTCCAATATCACGTAAAATTCCCATTAGTTTCTCCTTTTTCTTGAATAGATGACTTTACTGATGGCGACACTGACCTCAAATAAGAGGATCAAAGGGAGTGTCATGGCCAAGTCACTGATAAAGTCTGCAGGGGTTAACACGACGGCTAAGACCAGCAGAACAAAGTAAGCGTAACGTCGGTAGGTTATTAAAAACTGTGGTGTCAAAAGTCCAATCGAGGTCAGAAAAGCGACCAAAACTGGTAACTCGAACAAGACCCCTAAAGGCAAGGTAGTATGCCATAAGAAGGTTAAATAATTTTGTGCTGTTAATTGGGTGTCAAACAGCCCTTCTCCTAAACGCATCAAGACCTCTAAAATAGCTGGACTGACAAAGAAATAACCAAATGCAAGCCCCAGCACAAAGCAAATAAAGCTAGCTGGGATGTAGGCAAAGATTGCACGCACCTCCTTCTCCTTCAGAGCCGGCCTTACAAATTGCCAGATCTGGTAGACAATAAAGGGCAAGGTCAGGCTAAAAGCTGTGAGATTGGCCAACGATACATAGATCCAGAGGATATCATTCGGTCCCAGTACCAGCAGTTTTTGATGGAGGCTAGCCGTCAAGGCTTGGTAGAGTTCTCCTCCAAATACAAAGGCTAGGATGAAGACGATAATATAGCACAAGACCACTGCGATCAATCGTTTTCGAAATTCGACCAAATGTTCAACAATGGTCATTTCATCTGCTCTACTCTTTGCCATGTTGTCTCACCGTGATGAGGGCGATCAGAGCCACAAACATTAACTGAGGAAGAAGAACTTCCCAGCTTGGATAGATGCCCGCCCAATCGATAGTTGGAAGTCCATTGACCAAATGGCTAGGTAGGATATTGGTCAACTGCAGGGCGTGAATGCTGACACCGAGCATCTTGAAGGCCAAGGCGTAAATCAACCACGTCAGAATGAAAAAGATTCGATGAGGTTGGATAGCTTGACTAGCCTTAGTCATGGCCACTGCAATGATGATGAGAACGGCTATGGCAAGCCCAATTCCCAGTAAGAAATTCGCGGTTGTAATCCGCGGAATGATCCCGACATAAAAGAGAATGGTCTCAGCCCCTTCACGAAAGACTGCTAAGAAACTGAGGGCAAACATCGAGACAAAGCTTCCTGTAGCCGTCACTGTCTTCATTTGGCGGTCCATAAAGGCATTCCACTGTTTGACAGAGGACTTGCTGTGGAGCCAAATTCCGATGAGGATCATCATGACCACAGCGAAAATCCCAACACCACCTTCTATGATTTCCCGGTTAGATCCCGAAGTAACAGCAGGAAACGCTACTTGCAAAACAAGAGCAATTGCTGCACTGGCAAGAACACCAGCAATAGCTCCACCGTAGACCCATTTGAGGCCTTTCCTCATCTTAGCAGCCTTAAGGGTCGTCACAAGCGCCATGACGATCAGAAGGGCTTCTACTCCTTCACGAAGAAGAATCAACATGGCATCAAAAGCGTTGTAAGAAGCTGTCGTATCGATCGCAGACAGGTCTCTGATCAAGGCTTGTAATTTCTTTTGATAGGCTTTTTCTTTCCCCTTGACCATAATAACCGGGGATTCACTCTCTACGCGCGTGTAGAGACTGGGATTGGTCGTGCTAACATCTCCCTCGATGGTTGGCCAGATCATGATGAACTGCTTCATAGTTGATGCAGCAGATTTATCGTCGCCGGATTGGAATTGGCTTAGTGCCTTCTCCAAAAGCTTGATCCCATCGTTCAACGTCAAATCCGTACTGGCACTGCTAATGGCTTCTCCTTTTACAAAGGCATCAATCCCATTTTTGAGGTCATCATAAGAGGACTGGATGTTGGTGAAATCAGTAGGCTCTGTTTCAATGCTACTGCGCAAGAGCGAAATGGCCGTCTCGATTTTGCCATAGTAGGCTGTGCTGTGATCTCTTACAACTGCTTCGTTTCGCGTCCATGTGTTATTGAGATCTGCATAGGTTTGACGGGTTTTATCCAGATCCTTAGCTGTAATGGCCTCTTGTAGGTTTTTAAAATAAGGTGCGAGGCGACTGACAAGTTTGTCTTTTTCCGCCTCTAAATCGACCGGATTTTGCTCTTTTTCAAAAGCGAGCAAAGCAGATGAGATCTTGGTGAGATCCTCTTTGGTTACCTCCCCTTTTATAGCCAGGGCTTGGCTAACTTTTTTTCCTGCCTTGGAATCATGGTGGTCTTTGGATTCGAAATCAGCCTGAATATCAGCGATCAATTCCTTGGCCTTATCCTGGTCCTTGTTTTGTACAGCTGTTGTTGCATCTGTGATCTTGATAAAGAGATCGCTATAAGACTCCGCAGCCACTGGATGAGTCCTGAACAAGGCAAGAAGGCCTAATAAGATCAAGAATTTATTCAAAGAGTGCTTGACCAAGATACCCTCCTTTCTCAACGCCTGCAAAGCAAGCAAAGAGTCCACTTCCGATATGGGTGATGTACTCGTTCATTTTGTCTACTGCGCCCAAATTGGTTTGGATTTTGACAAAGCTGTTCGGATCTTTTTGAAAGGCGATAAAGATCAAGCCGGCATCAAATTGCCCAGTCTGTTCGTTGATACCATCTGAATAAGAATAAGACCGCCGTAAAATCGGTCGATCCACTTCTTTGGCCAAACGGACATGTGAATCTACTGGTAGTTTAGATAAATCTACTTCATCAAATTCGTTGGTTTTCCCAAAGGGAGCACCGGACTCCTTGTAGCGACCAAAGGTATTTTCCTGCTCCTGCAAATTGGTTCGGTCCCAAGTTTCCAAGTGCATTTGCACTAGGCGAAGAGCCATATAGGAACCACCCTTCATCCAATCCTTGCTGTCAGTCCAGACGACCTTGTCAAAGTCTTTTTCTGTCGTGACATTTGCTGTTCCATCCTTGAAACCAAAGAGGTTGCGGGGCGTTTCTTTTCGGTCACCAATAGCTGCAAATCCTGATTTGCTCCACTTCATGGTAATGGTATTGCGACCCTTACGAATCAGATTTCGCACTGCATGAAAGGCTACTTGTTCATCATCTGCACAGGCCTGAATGACGATATCGCCACCTGTGTATTTGTCCTGCAACTGCTCCTTTGGAAATGGAGGCAAATCACGAAAGAGTTTGGGACGTTTGGACTCCAAGCCTAATTTCTTGAGAAAGCTAGCAGAGACACCAAACGTCAGACTCAAGCGATAGGGGTTGAGTCCTACTGTTTCACCTGTATCCGTTGGCGGCAAGAGGGCGTTTGCGCCATCTTTTTTGACCAACTGCCCTTCGACTAATTTACTACTATAGTCGGTCCAGTCTTTAAAGAGCTGGATGACTTCTTTTTTGTCCGTCGTGTGAAGATCCAGCACCACCAAGTAGCAAGCCTTCTGCATGGCCGTCGTAATCCCGGCTTGATGCTTGCCATAAAAGGAGATGTCTTCATCCCCATCATAAGCTTTTTTACTAGAACTGTCCTGATTAGCGAAAAAAGCAGATGCACCAGAGAGGCCCAGCGCTAGACCAGCCCCTCCAATACCTGCTTTTTTAAGAAATTCACGACGGTCCATTTTTTTATCTAAAAATTTTTCGTCAGCCATTTTTCTTATTTCCCATCTAAAATCACACCCATTTGAGACAAGGGTTCACCAAGTTTGGTCACAGCTTCTGCCAATTCCTTGGTATCTTCCTTAGACAAATCTGTGTAAGACTTATAGTTTGATTCATCTGTCATGTGTTTGTCCAATAAAGCATTCACATTCTTGAATTCTGCTTCCAAGGTTTTAACCAATTTAGCATCTTTTTTCTCAATCAAAGGTTTAAAGAGAGAGAAGATCTTTTCAGCCCCTTCAATGTTGGCACGGAAATCGTACAGATCTGTATGAGAGAAGACTTCTTCCTCACCCGTGATCTTTTGCGTTGCCACTTCATTGAGCAAATCGACAGCTCCAGTCAACATGATATCCGGTGTTACTTCTACTGTAGCAATTTTAGCTTTCAACTCCTTGATATCGTTCACCAGTTGGTCAGCGTATTTGTCTGTTCCATCTGTAGTATTGTTTTCCCAAAGGATACGCTCCATCCGGTGAAAACCTGACCAGCCATCTTCTGATTTATTTTCATCCACATAATCCACCAAGCGGTAGTCGATCTTGACATCCGATTCTCCGAAGGTTTCAGCAATCGGTTCGGAACGTTCATAGGCCATACGGATCAAGGGGTATTGCTTTTTGGCTTCTTCCAAATTCCCGTCTTTTAGGGTAGCTCGGAATCCTTCTGTATCCTTGAGCAATTGGTCAATTTGCATTTCAACAAAGTCTTTGTATTCAGCTGTCGCATTGTCCAAGGTCTTCTGGTCAGCCTTTGACAAGTGCACCGTTGAGCTGGTTTGCGTCTTTTGACTCGACTGTTTGCTAGTAGAATTTGCACACCCTGCTAAAAGAGCAACACTCAATAAGAGTAGACTATATTTTTTCATGAAAGACTTCTCCTCTTTTGTTCTTGGACTTATTTTACCAGATATTTTCTCATTTTTCAATAATTGTCTGAAAATTTAATAATAGAAAAACTTTTCTAAAAATCTGTCTTTTACAAAAGAATATCTTTGACCCGTCCGATTTCGGATTCTTTAACCACCACAAAGATGCTATCCCCTAGATACAAGCGAGTCGCGCCATTGACCGTATAGCTCTTACCGCTTCGCATTTGCGTGGTGATCAAGATATCTTGAGGGAGGTGCAGTTCATGAACTTGCTTACCTGCAATCTTTTCTGATACAGGGATCTCAATTAAAGTCAACTCTCCTTCTTCTTGCGCCTTATCCGGCAACAATTGCTCGAGCATGGCTTCATAGACTGGCGCTCCATGGAAGAGATCCATGATCATATAAGCCAGCAAGGTCACCATGCCTAGGGGCATTAAACTGCGAATATCACCGACCATCTCTGTTACTAAGATCATAGCTGTCAGAGGCGCTTTTGAAATAGCCCCAAAATACCCACTCATACCTAAAATAATGAAAAGAGGTAACTGATTTTGAGAGATAAAGCCAATGTTTTGGAGGAAGGTTCCAACGATGGCCCCTAAAAGTGATCCTAATGCTAGTATAGGCAGGAAGATGCCACCTGGTAAGCCACTACCATAGCTCAACATACTCCAGATGAAACGGATCGCAAAATAAAGAAGGATGGTCAGCACTGGATACGGTACTCGAGCTAAATCCAAGACCAATTGGTTCCCACCACCAAGAATTTGGGGAAGAAAATAGCCGATTGGAAGAATCAAGACAAAGGCAAATAAAGAGGAATAATGTGAAGTAACACGGAAAATCTTCTCTAGCAAACGATACAGGCGACCGATATTGAGAACCACTATTTCGTAGACATAACCCGCTGCCCCTAAAAAGACTCCAAGAAAAAGATAAATCCAGTACTGAGACAGATGGAGTGGCGGAATATTTTGTGGCATATGAAGCACTGGTGTTTGACCAAAGACATTGAGTGAAATAAAATTAGCCGTCAAACTAGCAGCCAAGGTTGAAATCCAAAAGAAGCGTGAAAAATGATGGTAGACCTCTTCAACCACAAATAAGAGCCCCGCTATAGGTGCATTAAAGGCAGCGGCAAGGCCAGCAGCAGCCCCACTTGCAATCAAAGACCGCTCCTCAACCGGACTGACCTTCAAATGATGGGCCACTCCTTTTCCACCCATTGCCCCTAATTGAATACTAGGACCTTCACGACCAAGCATCAAGCCACTTCCGATGGCCAAGACACCTAGAATATACTTCTTCCACAAGGTATCCCACCAGCTTACCGCCAATAGGCCCTTAAGCTCTGCTTCGACTTGCGGAATTCCTGATCCTTTGATATCCCGATTGGTGCGAATAAGTCGGCCAGCAATCAGTACGATCACCCCATACCCCAACAGCATCGCCAGTAAATAAAGTGGTTGACCAGACATCTCCTTGTAAACGCCTTGAACAAAATGAAAAATATGTTCGATCAAAAAACGAAAACTTGAGACGATGCAGCCCACAACGATCCCAACCAGAACACCTCTGACAATATGGGCCACAATTGAACTAGAGGCAAAATGAAATTCCTTTTTTAAGGCTTCTTCTTTAGCAGACATTCCCTAACTCCTTCAAACTCTTATCCTATTCATTATACCTTATTTCACTGCCTCTGAATACATGGAAAATCAGAAAAAAACAAAACTAGCACCGCTAGCTTTGTTTTTCAATTATTCATTATTCAGCAGTTAAAGCTGCCATTGTAATGTAGTTGTATGGTTTGTTGAAGTGTGGCAAGAAGAATAAGTCAGTCAAGGCCAATTTATCAATCGTAACGTGTTCTTGAATCGCAAGTGAGAACATGTGGATAGCCATTGAGATGGCACTATCACGTGATACCATTTGAGCTCCAAGGATTTGACGAGTGTCTTTATCATAGACGATCTTGATACCAACTTCATAGTTATCGTGTTTGATAAATTCAGGTTTTTGAAGGTCGTTGAAGCCAGTTTCAGTGGCATTGAAGCCTGCAGCTTTCGCTTTTTCAAGAGTCAAACCAGTTGAAACCATGTGAAGGCCGTAGATAGAAATACCGTTAGAACCTTGAACACCGATTCCCTCTAATTCATGACCAGTCGCATTGTAGGCACCAACAATACCTGAACGAACCGCATTAGATGCAAGAGCGATGTAGCTCATTTCGTTACGAGCGTTATCGAAAATCGTCGCACAGTCACCAACTGCGTATACACCTGGAAGTGACGTTTCTTGTTTCTTATCAACAAGGAAGGCACCGTTGCGGAAGAGTTCGATCTTACCATCAGCAAGAGCTGTATTAGGACGGAAACCAACAGCCAAGATAACCATATCTACATCGAAGGTTTCTTTATCGGTTACAAGGCGTTCTACCTTACCATCTCCTTCAACCGCTTGAACAGTTTGTCCAAGTGCCAAACGGATGTTGTGGTCTTCCAAGTTTTTCGCCATGATGTCAGTGAAGTCTTTGTCGTAGTAACCATTCAAAACAGTGTCCACGATATCCACCAAGACAACATTTTTACCAAGACGTTCGAAAGCTTCAGCAAGTTCAACACCGATGTAACCACCACCAACTACGGCGATACGATTCAAGTGTTTGCTGTTGTCTTTCAATTTTTCGATCACTTCTTCAGCGTTTTGGTACAATTTAACGAATTGAAGATTTTCAAGAGTTGCTTTGAATTCGCGGTTACCAGGTACGATTTCAACTCCTTTAATTGGAGGAATGATTGGTGTTGATCCAGTCGCAAAGATCAATTTTTCGTAAGATTCTTTATGTTCTTTTCCATCAACTTCCGCTGTAACCACTTTGTTGTCATAGTCAATTGAAAGAACAGGTGAATTCATGTAGACTTTTGCACCTTTTGCTTCCAATTTTTCTTTGTCAGAGTAGAAAAGACCTTCAGGACCATCGATTTGTTCACCGATCCAAAGCGCCATCCCACATCCAAGGAATGAAATGTTTGAGTTTTGGTCAAAAACTACAATTTCATTTTCATTTCCGAAATTATCTAACATAGTGTTGATACAAGCTGTTCCGGCATGGTTAGCCCCTACAACAACGATTTTACTCATAGAATAAATCCTACCTTTAATTTAATTTACTTCTTGAGTATATCATAAAAATGATATCGGTTACAATTATTTTGCTCAGAATTTGTGATCTTTTTTTCAATTTTCCAGAAAATCCCACTTCACATGTTTCAAAAAATGTCAAACAATATGCTTGAAATGATTGTGAAAACGATATCTTTTTGATATACTGTAAGTAAGTGAAAATAGGAAAGGATAGATTTTTAGTGGACCTAAGTAGTCGATCCGAACGTTTGATGGGAACGACCATCACTGTTTCGATCTGTCACCCACAAGCGAATGAACTCTTAGCCCGCTGCTTTGAACTTCTTCGCTCCTACGAACATCGCTTCAGTGCCAATGATGCAAGTTCTGAACTCATGGAGGTCAATTACCAAGCTGGTATTGCTCCTGTCCAAGTTCATCCAGATCTTTTTGAACTGATTGCATTAGGAACCTTGCATAGTCAAGCTCAAAACAGCCATTTAAACATCGCCATTGGTCCTCTTGTACAGACCTGGCGAATTGGATTTTCAGATGCTAGACGTCCCCAGCAAGGGGAAATTAATCAAGCTCTGACCATGATCGATCCTCACCGAATTCAGCTCGACCCAGAAAACCATACGGTCTTTCTTATGCGTCCTGGAATGAAGATCGATTTAGGTGCCTTGGCTAAGGGCTATAGTGCAGACTGCATTGCGACCTTTTTAAAGAGCCAGGGAGTAACAGATGCCTTGATCGATCTTGGAGGAAATATCCTCACTGTCGGTCAACATCCCGTCAAACAGCAACCTTGGCGGATTGGCATTCAAAATCCAGTCGAAAAAAGAGGTCAGCACCTACTGGTCCTCTCTGTCAAGGATAAATCTATTGTCACCTCTGGCATCTACGAGCGTCATTTAGAAGTGGACGGCCAGTCGTTTCACCACATCTTTGATAGCGCGACGGGCTATCCGGTCGAGACAGACTTAGCCAGTATCACCATCATATCTGATCGATCCGTAGACGGGGAGATATGGACTACCCGCTTGTTCGGGGAATCTCCTGCTTCTATCCTCAACACTGTTGAATCACTTCCTGGTATAGATACCTTATTGGTTTCTCAATCAGGCAAGATCGCCTATACAAGTGGGCTTCAATCTTATTTATAATTCTCCTATCAGAAAGGAATTTTCCATGATAAAACTTATTGCGATTGTGGGGACTAACTCCAAACGTTCTACAAACCGTCAACTGCTTCAATACATGCAAAAACATTTTGCTGATAAGGCTGAGATCGAATTGGTCGAAATTAAAGATATCCCTGTCTTTAACAAACCAGCCGACAAACAAGTGCCTGAAGCTGTCTTAGAGATTGTTGCCAAAATTGAAGAAGCTGATGGGGTGATTATTGGGACTCCAGAATACGACCACTCTATTCCAGCAGTCTTGATGAGTGCTCTAGCTTGGCTCTCATACGGAGTCTTCCCATTGTTGAACAAACCAGTCATGATTACTGGGGCATCATACGGTACCTTGGGATCTTCACGCGCCCAACTCCAACTTCGCCAAATCTTAAATGCTCCAGAAATCAAAGCAAATGTCTTGCCAGATGAATTCTTGCTCTCCCATTCATTGCAAGCCTTTGATCAAAATGGAGACTTGGTGGATTTAGATGTCATTCAAAAATTAGATGCCGTCTTCAATGATTTCCGTGTGTTTGTAAAAATCACAGACAAATTGCGCAACGCCCAAGAATTACTTCGCAAAGATGCTGAAGAATTTGACTGGGAAAACTTGTAAGATAGGAGACTGAAAAGAATGAAATTTGTTGGACTTGTAGGATCAAACTATGATCAATCTTATAACCGTAAACTCTTGGAATTCATTCAACGCAAATTTAAGCTCAAATTTGAATTGGAAGTTCTAGAAATCGACGAAGTTCCAATGTTTAACCAAGATGAAAAATGGGACGAAAGTTTCCAATTGCGTCTCTTATACAATAAAATTAATCGTGCAGACGGGGTTATTATTGCAACTCCTGAGCATAACCATACGATCTCTGCAGCTCTTAAATCTGTTCTTGAATGGCTATCTTTTGAGGTGCATCCATTTGAAAACAAACCAGTCATGATCGTTGGTGCTTCCTACTATGATCAAGGGACATCACGTGCTCAGGTTCACCTCCGCAAGATCCTTGATGCTCCAGGTGTCAATGCTTATACTCTTCCAGGTAATGAATTCCTTCTTGGAAAAGCAAAAGAAGCTTTTGACGAAGATGGCAATATCATCAACGAAGGAACCGTCAAATTCCTTGAAACTTGCTTGGATAATTTTATGAAATACGTTGAGGTTGTGTCCAAATTGAAAAAACCAAAACCAATTGAACCAGAAGATTTAGATTGTAATCATCCAATTGCTACAACTGTTACTGAGGTAGATCCGGATGATCCAGATTGGGTTGAAAAAGTAGCTGAACTTACAGGTGCTGTTTCTGGTGATACCTATGTGAAACTAGACCATGGTATCCTAACTGTTAATCAAATTGATATGTTCTTGAAAGCTATGCCTTTTGAGTTAACCTACGCAGATGATAACAACCAATTCCTCTACTACAACAATGCCCATCAAGATCCTGATACCATGTTTGCCAAACGCGTGCCACCTCAATCAGGAAGCCGGATGTCGACGGTTCATGGATCTCTTCCACCCGCACGTATGAAAAACGTTGAATGGGTAATCGGCACTCTTCGCAACGGAAACCAAGACTATGTCCGTACTATTGTTCCGGGGTCACCTGAAGGGGTGATCAACACCCACAACTACCAAGCTATGTATTATGAAGATGGTTCATACGCGGGTATCAACGAGATTGTCTTCAACTTCAAACCATGGTTGGACTGGTATCTTCAAACAACTGGCCAACGTCTAGTTGGCGGAAGCGGTCCATTTGCTCCTGCTGGTGGACACGGTAGTGCAGATGCAACTTCTGGTGCTTCAGATGCTGGAGGACATGGTGACGGAGGGCACGGAGATGCCGATGCCACTTCTGGTGCAAGCAACTAATAAAAAAATGAAGCTTCGTGCTTCATTTTTTTATTGTAAGTCTTTGATAATCTTCTTAGCATCTTCGTTTGAAATAGCCCCTAATTGTACATGTCCAATTTTTCCGTGGCTATCTATAAAGACTTCTGTAGGAATAGAGCGAACTTGATAATCTGCAAATGAAGAACCGTCTGGATTGTACAAGACCGGTACTGACTTGTAATCTTGTTGATCAAACCATTTGACGAATTCTTCCTCTGTTTTTTCACCTTGGAGTCCTGGTGCCATAATGGTCAGAATTTCAAAGTCCCGGTCCTTTTCTTCAACTAATTTATTGAGTTCAGGCATGCTTTGGCGACAAGGACCACACCAAGTCGCCCAGAATTTCAAGTAAACCTTTTTACCTCTGTAGTCTGAAAGTTTAACCGTGTTCCCCTTCATATCCTTTAGCTCAAAGTCACTCGCTTCTTTTCCTACTAAGGGATGTTTACTTGAGGTTGTGTTGGTCATGGTTTGATTGCTCATATTGTTCATACCACTCTCACTTGATTGCTCCATCGAACAAGCAGACAGTAAAGCGATTGAGAGGATTGAAAAACACGTATATTTGATAAATTTCATAGGTATAATACCTCCATTTGATTTATGAAAAGATTGAAGACAAGCTATTTAATTGTCCCAAGAGTAATAGAATCCCCATAATAATGATGATGGCTCCACCGATTTTCTTCAGCAACAAGAGATGGGGTTTGAGACGATTGAAATAAGGCAATACAAGGCCTGATGCCAGTGCTAAGAGCAAGAATGGGATGGCCATCCCTAATGTATAGATAAAGAGATAGAGAGCACCCACGAGGGCATCTTGTCCATTGGATGCTGCTAATGCTAGAACCGATCCTAATACAGGGCCAATGCAAGGCGTCCAACCAAAACTAAAGCCAAGACCAAGAAGAAAGGCTGAAAACAACTCATTCTTCTGTTTGTTGGCTCCAAAATCTACTGATTTTTGCTTCTCAAGGAAGTGAAAATGAAAGACTTCCATCTGATGAAGACCAAGGATAATGATCAGCGCTCCCATCACGTAGCGGAACCAGTTGGTATACATAACCTGCCCCAATAAGCCAGCTCCGAAACCTATGATAAGGAAAATAACAGAAATACCTGCGATAAAACACAAGGTCTTAACGATGCCATGCCAGCGTATCTTTTTCCCAAAAATCTGAACGGATTTTTCCTGATCACTTCCTAGCAAAACGCCGATGTAGACCGGGAGCAAAGGAAAGACACAGGGAGAGAAAAAGGAGAGAATCCCTGCCAGAAAGACAGTGAAAGAGAAAACGATTTGATTCATAAAACGCTCCGTATATTGATATGTTAGAAATAGTATAACATGCCATTCCTTAAATTAAAAATTTTTGCTACGGTTTGTATTTAAAGAAACTCTTTAGGTACTAGTTTCAAAATAAAAAAACTCTAAAGCGGGGAACTTTAGAGTTTCTAGTAAATCTTATTCTTCTTCTGCACTTTGTTTATTGGGCAAGAACAGAGCAAGGACCATACCAACGACTGCTGGTAGTAACCATGGGAGGGATTGGGCAGCAAACGGCAAGTGCTTAATGATATTTGCTAGTCCTGCAAGTTTAAAGGTACTTGCCAGAACATCTCCAATCGCCACCAAGCTAACTAAGAAAATAGTCAGTTGCATCCCTGTTTTTGAAAGGGCCACAAATTTATTCACAATGACAATCAACACAATGGTAATGGTGATTGGGTAGAGGATCATCAAAACAGGCAATGAATAGGCAATAATGGCACTCAAACCAAGATTGGCAATGGAAAATCCAATCAAGGTAAAGAGAGTTGCATAGATTTTGTAAGAAATTTTAGGGAAAGTGTTATGGAAGAATTCCCCTGTCGATACGATCAAACCTGCTGTTGTGGTAAAGCAAGTCACCGTTACCATTCCTGCTAGGAAAATCTGAGCAACTGGGCCAAAGATAGCCTTGGTTGCTTCTGAGAGGACATAAACACCCTTATTGGCATCGGAAGCCATCACTTCTGCTGGAATTGGGAAGTGATTTCCAAGATAACCCAATCCAATATACAAAATACTAAAGCCAATGGCTACAACGATCCCAACGATCCAGATCGTTTTAATGTATTCTTTTTTGCTGGTGAAACCAAGTTGATTAAGAGTAGTCACTGCGATGACGCTAAAGGCTACTGAAGCAAGAGCATCCAAAGTGTTATACCCTTCAAGGAAACCTTGCCCAAAGGCAGATACTTTGTAGGCATCTGTTGCCACTTGAGGTGCGTGTCCGCTGTACTTGAGCGCACCAAGGACAACGAGTACAACGATCAAGATAGCAAAGACAGGTGTTAAAATCCGACCAATACTATCTAAGATTTTAGAAGGATACAAGGCAATCAAATAGGCCAAACAGAAATAAATCAAGGTAAAAATGAAGAGACCAAGTCCTCCATTGGCATTTCCTAACAAGGGGGCGATTCCAACTTCGTAAGAAACAGTAGCCGTTCTTGGAATAGCAAAGAATGGACCAATAGACAGATACAAGGCTACCAGATAAACGATGGCAAACCAAGGAGCAATTTTTCGTGAAATCTCGTAGATATACCCTTTAGGATTGAGTGTCCCAATAATCAAGGTGATAATCGCAATTCCTACTCCTGATAAGACAAATCCAGCAATAGCTGGCCAAAAATGGCTACCCGACTGGGCACCTAGCGCAGGTGGAAAGATCAAATTCCCTGCACCGAAGAAAATACCAAATAACAGCAAACCTGTTAAGGAACCTTTACGTAACATGTGTTCTCCTTTACATTTTTCAATCTTATCCAGTATAACAGCTTTTATCCACCACGGCAATTCCTTTTTTCTGAATCTATTGATTTTCTCAATTAGCAGTTAAGGCTTTTAACAACATTGAACGATTGTGGAGTTCATAAGCACATTTTAGCCAATTGTGTTACAATTGAACTACTACTATGTTTAGGAGTCATCATGTTTCTCTATCTATTCTGGTTGGTTCCAGCTACCATTTTTTTAATTTTCTTTATGAACGACCGCAGACGACTAATCAATGCTTATCTCTTTTCAATAAGTTTCGGCATTTTTCTCCTGATTTCTGCCCTCCTACTAGTTGTTCGTACGGAGCTCTGGTTTAACCAAAAGGTTGCCATCATTATCTTTTCAGTACTTGCTATCCTTGTTTTACTCAGCATTATTTTCTCAACTATTTTTCTTCTTTTTAACGGCCGTCAAATGATGTCTTTTGAAGGTAAAAGGTTTGCTAACCTCCTCTCACTCCTATATGGGATCTTTATTATCGGCACCTTGGCGCTTCATTTTCTTCCTGATTTCCCAGGAAAAGATCTCTTGATTTATCCAACAGACTTTGCTCTCTTTTACTCGACTTTTCTTTATCTTTCTTATGTTTTATATGGGACTTTTTGCAATTACTTCCCCGTTCGTAAAGAGCCGGATGCTATCATTGTCCTTGGCTCCGGTCTAATTGGGGATAAAGTACCACCACTTTTGGTCCAGCGTCTCACTAAAGGAAAGGCTATCTATGAGCAGTTCGAGGGAAGACCAAAACTGATTGTTTCTGGTGGACAAGGTGCTGATGAATTAATCTCAGAGGCGGAAGCTATGGCAAACTACCTGATGGAACAGGGTGTACCACAGGAAGACATTTTGATTGAGGATCGTTCTCGAACGACTTTTGAGAATCTGACCTTTAGCAAGGCTATTCTTAAAGATCAGGAACTAGGAAAGAGTGTCCTTGTGGTGACCAATTCCTTTCACGCTCTTCGGGCTGGTGTCTTTATGAGACGATTAAAAATCCCTGGACGCAGTGTCGGTTCAAAAACAGCTTTTTATTATCTCCCATCGGCTTGGATCCGAGAGACGGTTGGGCTAGTTTCTCTCTATTGGAAATGGCATGCTGCTTTCTTAGCTTTTCTATTTCTGCCTTGGTTCTTTTCACAAATCATGAGTATCGTGAACTATTTATTTATTTACTAACCAAAAAAAGTTCTCCGCAAATTAGCTGAGAACTTTTTTATATCATGTCTAATGATCACTAAAGCGTCGGTATTCAATACGGAAATCAAAGTAATTCTCTGCCTGCAGTTTATGGAAGATATCCCGATAAGCCTCTTCATCAAATTGATCGCCTCGATAGAGAATTTCAAAGCTAAGTCCGTCGTATTCTAAAAAGGCATTAGCAGTTTTAAATCCATTTCGCTTATAGAAATCCATCCGAGACTGACGCTGCTCTATATTGTCGCATTCTTCATCTAAACGTTCCACTTCAAGAATCATGGTCCTTTGGTAAAATTCCACCAATTTTTCAATGATTTCTTGACCATATCCGTGGCTTCTTAAATGTGGCATAATGGCAAAGAAACTGACATAAAAAGCTTTCTGATTATAGATTGAAAAAGCAAATCCGACAAATTCTTCCTCGTTATAAAAAGCAAAGAAATTGGCATCGTCATTGTCCGTATAGCGTAAAAATTCTGATAAAGGAACACGCTCTTCTTCTGGAAATGCTTCGATATTCAGCCTTTCGACCTTATCCAGATCTGGGAACGTTTCAGTGATTAATTGGCTCGTTAAGCTCATATGGCCTCCTTTTCTGACACGATTATATCAAAAAATGTAAGGGGATTCAACTACTGATACTTGTCGCTAGTTACTGAAGTTGGTATAATGGCACTATGAAAAGAATTCAACGTGTGGACCTCATAGATGGTCCTATTTTACCTACTCTTTTAAGTTTTGCCTTTCCTATTCTTTTATCCAATATCTTCCAACAACTCTACAATACTTCGGATGTCATGATTGTAGGACGATTTTTAGGTCAAAAATCATTGGCAGCCGTTGGGGCGACCTCTGCTATTTTTGATTTGATTGTTGGATTTGCTGTCGGTGTTGGAAATGGGATGGGCATCATTATCGCGAGAAATTATGGAGCTAAAAACGATGACCAATTACGAAAATCTGTCGCAGCAACTGCTGTTATTGGCGGCATCCTCAGTCTCTTCGTGATATCTATTGGTGTTGTGGGTCTTTATCCCCTTCTCCAGTTTTTAGGGACCCCGTCAGCTATTATAGCTCAGTCCTATCTCTATATCTCCACTATTGTCAATGGTGTAGCTGTGACCTTTGCCTATAATCTTTGTGCCGGACTTCTTCGAGCGGTTGGCGATAGCTTAGCGGCACTCTACTTCTTGATTATCGCTGCCGTTCTCAATATTCTTCTTGATCTTTATTTTATTACCCAACTCCATCTCGGAGTCCAATCCGCTGGGATTGCGACCATTATTGCGCAAAGTTTCTCTGCACTTCTATGTTTCTTTTATATTCGCAAAAAAGTGCCTTTCCTCCTGCCAAATCGCAACGATTTTGTTTGGGATCAAAGGCTCTATCAGGACTTAATCAGTCAGGGATTTACCATGGGGCTCATGTCTTCTATTGTCTCTATCGGAACAGTCATCTTACAATCAGCTATCAATAAGCTTGGAATGACCATCATTAGTGCTCATATCTCAGCGCGTCGGATCATGTCCTTTGCCCTCCTACCAATGGCTGCTATTTCCACTAGTATGACGACCTTTACCTCGCAAAACTTTGGTGCTAAACGCTTTCGACGGATTCAAAAAGGGGTCAAACAAGCTTGTCTTCTCTCCTTCGTTTGGTCGATCATTGTTGCCATCCTCCTATTCTTTACAAGCCCCTTCTTGACAAGCCTCATATCTGGATCTAGCGATCCTAAATTGATCGCAAATGCCAGCCTCTATCTGAAAATCAGCTCCTGCTTCTATCCGGTCTTAGGATGTCTCTTGATTTTAGGGAATTCCCTCCAAGGTATCGGCCGAAAATTGACCCCTTTGATTTCTAGCTTTATCGAGTTAACAGGAAAAATTCTCTCTGTACTTTTCATTATCCCTCATACAGGCTATATAGGAGTCATTCTTTGTGAGCCTCTCATTTGGGTTCCAATGACCCTTCAACTTTGGTTTACCTACCACAAAGCCAGTCATCAGCTTCTTGCATCATAACATTCGACAAGTCCATAACAAAATAACTTCTGCTCATTTGAACAGAAGTTATTTTTTGTCATCAGGCGTCTATTAGAACAAGCCGATCGCTGTTCCATCAGCAGCCACATCCATATTTAAAGCAGCTGGACGTTTTGGTAGACCAGGCATGGTCATCACATCCCCAGTCAAAGCGACAATAAAGCCTGCTCCCAATTTTGGAACCACTTCACGAATAGTAATTTCAAAGTTTTCCGGAGCTCCCAAGGCATTTGGATTATCGGAGAAGCTATATTGTGTTTTGGCCATACAGATTGGCAACTTATCCCAACCATTTTTCACGATTTGGGCAATTTGTGTCTTAGCTTTCTTCTCAAAGTTTACCTTGCTACCACGGTAAATCTCCGTCACAATTTTTTCAATTTTTTCTTCTACAGAAAGGTTGTTATCATACAAACGTGTGTAGTTAGCTGGACTTGTTTCAATGGTCTTAACCAGCGTTTCAGCAAGGTCAACTCCACCGTCAGCACCATTCGCCCATACGCTCGCAAGCTCTACTGGTACCTCAATTTCAGCACACAATTCTTTCAAAGCAGCAATTTCTGCTGCTGTATCGGTGATAAATTCATTGATGGCAACTACCGCAGGAATGCCAAACTTACGAATATTTTCAACGTGACGTTTTAAGTTGGCAAAACCAGCACGAACAGCCTCTACATTTTCTTCAGTCAGAGCATCCTTGGTAACTCCACCATTCATCTTAAGGGCACGAAGTGTCGCTACGATCACTACTGCATCTGGAGAAGTAGGCAAGTTTGGAGTTTTAATATCGAGGAATTTTTCAGCACCAAGGTCAGCACCAAATCCTGCTTCTGTAATCGTATAGTCCGCTAAATGAAGAGCTGTCGTCGTTGCTAATACAGAGTTACATCCATGGGCAATATTGGCAAATGGACCACCGTGAACAAAGGCAGGAGTTCCATAGATGGTTTGAACCAAGTTTGGCTTAATCGCATCTTTAAGGATCAAGGCAAGAGCCCCTTCCACTTCTAAATCACGGACATAAACTGGACTGCGATCATAGCGGTAACCAATCACAATATTAGCCAAACGGCCTTTCAAATCTTCAATATCTGTCGCCAAGCAAAGGATAGCCATAATCTCAGAAGCAACCGTAATATCAAAACCGTCTTCACGCGGAATCCCATTCAAAGGACCGCCAAGACCTACACTGACATGGCGCAAAGCACGGTCGTTCAAATCCACTACACGTTTCCAGATAATGCGACGTTGGTCAATACCGAGCTCATTTCCTTGATGCAAATGATTGTCAATCAAAGCGGAAAGAGCATTATTTGCCGTTGTGATGGCATGCATATCCCCTGTGAAATGAAGGTTGATGTCTTCCATCGGTAACACTTGGGCATAACCACCTCCAGCAGCACCACCTTTAATCCCCATAACCGGTCCTAAAGAAGGTTCGCGAATGGCAATCATGGTTTTTTTACCGATTTTATTCAAAGCATCTGCCAGTCCAATTGTAATGGTTGATTTCCCTTCTCCAGCAGGAGTTGGGTTGATCGCAGTGACTAAAATGAGTTTTCCTACTGGATTTTTCTCAACATCACGAATCTTATCAAAGCTCAATTTCGCCTTGTATTTTCCATACAATTCAAGATCATCGTCATCCAAACCAATTTTCTTAACAACGTCCACAATCGGTTGGAGTTCAATGCTTTGAGCAATTTCGATATCTGTTTTCATAAGGGACTCCTTTATATTTGATAGAACTATTATACCTAAAATTCGCGAAAATAACATTGTTTGAACATGTTTTGAATTCAACGTTCGCTTTTTATGTATATTTTATGGCTTGTCATAGCCTATTTGAATAGCTTCAGAACTTTACTTACGTATCTTTTTTGTGTAAAATAAGCATATGCATATTTTAATTACATCAGGCGGGACGAGTGAAGCCATTGATAGCGTTCGTTCAATCACCAACCATTCCACTGGGAGCCTAGGGAAAATCCTTACAGAAGCAGCTCTTGCAAAGGGACATCAGGTGACCTTGATCACAACGCCTACCGCGCTTAAACCCGATCCTCATCCACACCTTCTACTTCTATTGATCGAGAATGTAGAGGAACTACTTACAGAAATGCAGAAGGAAGTCCCTCATCATCAGGCCTTGATTCACGCTATGGCTGTTTCAGACTATACACCTGTTTACATGACAGGCCTTGAGGAGGTTGAGAAAGCTCAGGACCTCCATAGCTTTATCCATTGCGAAAATCAGGAAGCGAAAATCTCTTCGAGAGAAGAATACCAAGTGCTCTTTCTAAAGAAAAATCCGAAGATTATCTCCTTCGTCAAAGAATGGAATCCTGCCATTCAACTGATCGGCTTTAAACTGTTAGTCGACGTTTCTTCTGAAGAGTTGATCCAGGTAGCGCATGAAAGCCTCGTTAAAAATCACGCCAGCATGATCGTTGCTAACGATCTGACCAAAATTCAGAATGGTCAGCATCAAGCCTATCTAGTGACAGACAATCAGGTCCTAGAAGCTTCTACGAAAACAGAAATTGCAGAGGCTATCCTAAATCATTTACAATAAAAAGGAACATATGACACAAATTACTTTAGCTGTTACCGGTAGTATTTCCGCCTATAAAGCGGCTGATATTACCAGCCAACTAACCAAATTGGGGTTTGAAGTGAAGGTCCTCATGACTCCTGCAGCCAGAAAATTTATCACCCCTTTAACCTTGCAAGTTCTTTCAAAGAATCAAGTAGGCCTTGATGTAATGATCGAAGACGATCCACAGCGGATCGAGCACATCGACATTGGAAAAGAAACAGACCTCTTTCTTGTAGCACCGGCTAGTGCCAATACAATTGCTAAACTTGCTATGGGTCTTGCAGATAATATGGTCACAAGCACAGCTCTAGCTTTGCCTCAAACCACTAAAAAATTACTAGCCCCTGCTATGAATACAAAAATGCTGGAACACCCAGCTACCCAACGAAATCTAAAACTCTTACAAGACTATGGTTACCAGATTATCCAACCTCGTGAAGCTCTACTGGCTTGTGGGGACAAAGGTTCTGGAGCTCTAGCGTCTGTAGAAACTATTTTAGAAACTGTTAAGGAGAATTGTTTATGAGAAAATCATCTTCTATTTCACGAATTGCCATCTTTTTTGCGGTTATGATCACTATTCACTTTGTGACGTCCTTCATTCTGCAATTTGTTCCATCAGGCATTCAACCAACCTTGGTTCATATTCCTGTCGTGATCGCATCTATCATTTATGGACCTCGTACAGGTGCTATTCTAGGACTGCTGATGGGACTCTTTAGCCTCACCATGAATACACTGGTTTTAACCCCAGCAAGCTATCTCTTTAGTCCCTTTGTCCCTCACGGAAATCTCTACTCCCTTCTCATCGCATTAGTACCACGTATTCTCATCGGGGTAACCCCTTACTTCGTCTATCGCTGGATCCACAATCGTACAGGACTTATGGTAGCTGGGATGATCGGTTCTATGACCAATACTGTATTCGTTTTAAGCGGGATTTACTTCTTCTTTGGGAACAGTTTTGGAGGCGGAATTCAAAATTTCCTTGGCTTGATCGTATCTACTAACTCTCTTATCGAAGTCGTTGCGACAGTCCTCATTACCAGCGCAGTTGTTCCATCTCTTGAAAAATTAAAATAATCTTCCAAGTCAAGACAGATTCGTCTTGGCTTTTTTAATAGTTAAATGCTTATTATTTTTGAAAAGATTTACAATTATCGCTAGAATTTTCTGAAAAAATCTGCTATAATGAAAGCGATTAAATATAACGCAAAAAGGAGACGCTTGCATGACCTATCAAGAAAACTACCAAAAATGGCTCGACTTTGCTGAATTACCAGCTTACCTTCGTGATGAGTTGGTCGCAATGGATGAAAAAACAAAAGAAGATGCCTTCTACACTAACCTTGAATTCGGAACAGCTGGTATGCGTGGATTAATCGGTGCTGGTACCAACCGTATTAATATCTATGTTGTTCGCCAAGCAACTGAAGGATTGGCCCAATTGATCGAATCAAAAGGGGAAGAAGCTAAAAAACGCGGAGTTGCCATTGCTTATGACAGCCGTCACTTCTCTCCTGAGTTCGCTTTTGAATCTGCTCAAGTTTTGGCTGCCCATGGTATCAAATCTTATGTATTTGAAAGCCTTCGTCCAACACCTGAATTGTCATTTGCTGTTCGTCACCTCCACACATTTGCTGGGATCATGGTAACAGCTAGCCACAACCCTGCTCCATTTAATGGATACAAGGTATACGGTGAAGACGGTGGACAAATGCCACCTGCAGATGCGGATGCATTGACAGATTACATCCGTGCGATCGAAAATCCATTCACTGTTCAATTGGCTGATCTTGAAGAAAGCAAAGCTAACGGCTTGATTGAAGTTATCGGTGAAAACGTCGACGCTGAATATTTGAAAGAAGTGAAAGGCGTTAACATCAACCAAAACTTGATCAATGAATACGGTCGCGACATGAAGATTGTCTACACTCCTCTTCATGGTACAGGTGAAATGTTGGCTCGTCGTGCTCTTGCACAAGCTGGATTTGAAGCAGTTCAGGTTGTTGAAGCTCAAGCTGTTCCAGACGCTGACTTCTCAACTGTTAAATCTCCAAACCCTGAAAATCAAGCTGCTTTTGCTCTTGCTGAAGAACTTGGCCGCAAAGTAGACGCTGATGTATTGGTTGCAACTGATCCAGATGCAGACCGCCTTGGTGTTGAAATCCGCCAACCAGACGGTTCTTACCTCAACCTTTCTGGTAACCAAATCGGAGCGATCATTGCTAAATATATTCTTGAAGCTCACAAAACAGCTGGTACTCTTCCTGCCAATGCTGCTCTTTGTAAATCAATCGTATCAACTGAGTTGGTGACCAAGATTGCAAAAAGCTACGGCGCAACCATGTTTAACGTCTTGACTGGTTTCAAATTTATCGGTGAAAAAATCCATGAATTTGAAACACAACACAACCACACTTACATGCTTGGTTTTGAAGAAAGCTTCGGTTACCTCATCAAACCATTCGTACGTGACAAAGACGCTATCCAAGCCGTTCTTATCGTTGCTGAAATCGCAGCATACTACCGCTCACGTGATATGACTTTGGCAGATGGTATCGAAGAAATCTATAAACAATATGGTTACTTCGCAGAAAAGACTATCTCTGTTACCCTTTCAGGTGTGGATGGAGCTGCTGAAATTAAGAAAATCATGGATAAATTCCGTGGCAATGCTCCTAAACAATTCAATAACACAGACATTGCTAAGACAGAAGACTTCTTGGAACAAACTGCTACTACTGCTGACGGCGTTGAAAAATTAACAACTCCTCCAAGTAACGTATTGAAATACATCTTGGCTGACGATTCATGGTTTGCTGTTCGTCCTTCAGGTACCGAACCAAAAATCAAATTCTACATTGCTACAGTTGGTGAATCTGAAGCAGATGCCAAAGAAAAAATTGCAAATATCGAAGCAGAAATCAATGCTTTTGTAAAATAAGCACCCACAAAAGATGAGATCAACCAATCTCATCTTTTTTTCGTATCAAAATACAGCATTTTTTCGCCCTTTATGGCATACTAGATTTATAAGAAAGCGAGGTAATCTCATGGAACAATTTTTTGAAGATATTAAAGATCTTGAAGTAACCACTGTTGCGCGTGCGCAAGAAGCCATCGACCAAAAAGAATCAGCAACCTTCTTTATTGGACGCAAAACTTGTCCTTACTGTCGGAAATTCGCTGCTAAATTAGCAACTGTCGTAGTTGAAACAAAAGCTCATATCTATTTTATTAATAGTGAAGAACCAAGTCAGCTAGACGCGTTACAAGCCTTCCGCTCAACTTACGGTATCCCAACGGTCCCAGGATTTTTACATGTCGAAGCCGGTGACGTTACTGTTCGCTGCGACTCATCCATGTCAGAAGAAGAAATCAAAGCATTTGCTCATCTATAAAAAAAATTAGCTAGAGACCATACTCTAGCTAATTTTCATTTTCCGTAAAAGTTGTCCACTTCTATTGTTATTTTTTCGCAAACTATTCTAGTGATCATTTTTCTTTTAAGAAAAATATTGGAAATTCATGTTCCTCTAGCCTATCATCAAGATTAAAGTGTTTTGTAAACCATTTTCTATATCTTTTAAAAAGTAATTCTAATATATAGATTAGCACAAATAACAAGATGAAAATAATAAAAGAATAGATTTTATTTTCATTATTGAAGTCTGTTATATCAAAATGTATTATAAAATAAAAATATATAAAGGTACAGATGGGTAATAAATTTAAATAAAACAAATAACTGAGTAGGAACAGAAATTGGTACTTCTTCGATCTTCTCCTGTAATGCATTTTATATGATTTTGTTATTTTATTGAATAAAGGAAGTCTCCCTCTGCGAAATCTATAGTATTTTGGTAAGGCGTGGTAACCACACCAGTGAAGGATTTTAAAATTTAACTCACGAATCAAGAAAAATAAATTATAACAAATAAAGCAACAAATTAAGATAGAACTGATTTTTGTATGATTTGAATATAATACGCGAATATAAGCAAAATATGCAAGAGCCAAAAAATAATTGAAACAAGCTAATATAAAATAGAGAATACTAGCAAATATACTACGAGTTCCTATAAAATTTTTATCTGAATAATCTGGTCTATACTCCATATAAGTTACATAATCCTATTCTTTTTCTTAATAAAGTTAAGCTCTGTACTGAAATGAACGTTCATTTATTAAATGCTTCCCAGATCTTTTGCTGGGGTTTTGCAAAAGGATAATCAGAAAATTCGTCAGGTTTTAACCAAACAGTTGATTCACTTGATTGCTGCACTCCTTCTTTCACCAGACCAAATCGAATCTGAACCTGCCACTTACGATGCGAAAAGACATGCTGAACAATAGGGTAAGACTTGTCCTGCCAATCAATGGCCAAGTCATAGTCCTGTTCAAAGGAAAGAATTTCTGAGTTATCCCCTGCTTCTCCATTACCATCTAATAAAGACAATTGCCCAAAGGTATCAGAAAGGCTATCCACTTCGATCAAAGGGAAATGCCAAAAACCAGACAAAAGCCCTTCTCGCTCATTTTTCTCCAGCAAGTAGCGCCCTTGACTATCCTTGATAATAAAGGCTGTTAGATAGACAGGTACCGGTTTCTTCTTAGGAGCCTTGATGGGATAACGATCCATGGTTCCATGTTGGTAGGCCGCGCTAAACTCCTTGACAGGACTTTCTTCTGGCCGTGGATTGACTGGGGACTCAATATCTGAGCCCAAATCCATCAAAGCCTGATTAAAATCACCAGGACGGTCTGGATCAATCAAGACTTCCATCATAGCTTGAAAAATCTTACGATTGGTTGGGATTCCGATATCGTAGTCGACCTCAAATAAACGAGCTAAAACACGCATGACATTGCCATCCACTGCTGGCTCTGGCAAGCTAAAAGCAATACTGGCAATGGCACCAGCTGTATAAGGTCCAATCCCCTTCAATTTAGATATTTCCTCATAACTTGATGGAAACACTCCTCCGTGATTTTCCATTATCTGCTGGGCAGCTTTCTGCATGTTACGGACACGTGAGTAATAGCCCAAGCCTTCCCAAGCTTTTAAGAGTTTTTCTTCAGGGGCTTGAGCCAATTCAGCGACCGTCGGAAACCAGTCTAAAAAACGCTCATAATAAGGAATCACCGTATCGACACGTGTCTGCTGGAGCATAATCTCTGAGATCCAAATTTTATAAGGATCCTGGGTCCTTCTCCAGGGGAGATCCCGTTTATGGGCATCATACCAGGCTAATAACTTTTCTCGGAAGGAGGCGATTTTTTCCTCCTCCCACATGGTAATCCCGTAATCTTTTAAATCTAACATATTCCTAGTATACCATAGAATGAGTTAGAGTTTAGAAATTCTGATTTTATAAAGAAAAAGAGGCTGGGACAAAAGTCCTAGCATCTCAATTATTTTTGGATTGTCGAGCAAGACGCAGTGGTTGAGTGGGCTCTAGTACGCTGATTTCATCAGCTTTTACAGCCCTACTCAACTGTGCGGAGGTGGGACGACGAAATCGAATTTTAACGAATTACCAATTTCTGTCCCACTCTCTAAATGCATTTCTTATTGTTCCACAGCTTGAGCTGCTGTAATCAAGGTTAATTTGTAAACGTCATCTGCATTACATCCACGAGAGAGGTCGTTGACTGGTTTATTCAATCCTTGCAAGACAGGACCTACTGCTGCAAAGCCACCAAGACGTTCAGCCATCTTGTATCCAATGTTACCTGCTTCAATACCAGGGAAGATAAAGACATTAGCTTGACCTGCCACCTTGCTTCCTGGAGCCTTCAAGGCTGCAGTTGCAGGGACAAAAGCTGCGTCAAATTGCAATTCCCCGTCAATTTCAAGGTCTGGACGAAGTTCATGAGCAAGCTTAGTCGCTTCAACAACCTTATCAACACTTTCACCGAAACCAGATCCTTTTGTTGAATAGCTCAACATAGCAATTTTTGGATCAATACCAAACATCTTGGCAGTGATAGCTGAATTGATGGCAATTTCTGCTAATCCTTCAGCATCTGGATTGATGTTGATGGCACAGTCCCCAAACAAGTAGCGTTCAGATCCACGAACCATAAGGAAAGCCCCTGAAGTCCGTTTTACATTTGGACGAGTTTTGATAATTTGAAGAGCCGGACGAACAGTTGCGGCTGTTGAGTGAATCGCACCAGATACCATCCCATCAACAATTCCCATGTGCACCAACATGACACCAAAATAGTTAACGTCGTCTTTCAAAACTTGACGCGCTTCTTCTTCTGTCATTTTGCCCTTACGACGTTCTACTAAGGAAGCTACCATTTCTTCAAAACCTGGATAAGAATGAGGATCGATGACTTCATATCCATCCAAAACCCCTTCGATTTCAAGATAAATCCGAATTTTATCTGGATTACCAAGCAAGACAGGGGTTACTTCTGTCTCGTTCACAATGCGTTTTGTCGCTTGGAGGATACGAGGTTCTTCACCTTCTGGTAATACAATACGTGCATTCTTACCAACGAGGTTGGCTTTGAGATTTTCGAAAACTTCCATGAGTTTTACTCCTTTTAATAATTAATAACTAGTTTGAAGCTGTGTTAATACAGCTTGGAAATCTGGAGGCAGTGGACTTTCTATGACCAATTCTTCCTCTAGAAATGGATGATAATAGGATAGACGATGACAATGAAGGGCTTGGCGCTCAATGCCGTCTTCTAAACTTCCGCCATAGAGATCATCTCCCAAGAGCGGAAAACCAATATGGGAAAAATGAACGCGGATCTGGTGGGTTCGACCTGTGTGTAACTGAATATCCACTAGGTGAATATCACCAAAAGATTGAACAACCTGGTAGCTTGTATGAGCATACTTGCCACCTTTAGCTACCTTTCGGGTGATAATTGAATCTTCATCACGCGCAATCGGAGCAATAATCTCTCCGACAGGATAAAGCTTCCCAGATCCCTTGACCAAGGCATAATAGCGTTTCTGAATCGTTTTAGACTGCAATTGCTTATCCAAGCGAGCATGGGCATAGCCATGTTTGGCAAAGAGCATAACGCCACTTGTATCCTTGTCCAAACGAGTAACAATGTGAACCTGCTGGTTCTCGTAGCCCTGCTTCACATAGTAGCCCTTTACAAAATTTGCTAAGGTATTGGAATGAATCGCACTTGGAATCGATGCAATGCCAAAGGGTTTGTTTAAGACCAAAAAATGATCATCTTCAAACAAAATATCCAAAGGCCGATCCATGGGTTTTAGGGTTTCGAATCCTTCTTCTGCTGGAATATCAATGACCAAGCGATCCCCAATATCCAACAAATAAATTGCATTCTCCGGACGTCCATTGACAAGGATCTGGCCACCACGAAACTTAATCTTTGCTAAGAGCCCCTTAGAAACCTCATGCTTTTTCAGGAAGGTCTTGACCTTGACATGCTCATCGACAATGAATTCAAATCTCATTCTCTATCATCTCCGATAAAGGCATCCTTGACCCGATTCCAGAAGCTGGTGTGACTGGAACTTGCCACAAAATTAATCTTATGGTTGTCAATCTGATATTCTACCTTTGCAATATTACGGTAAGAATAGGTTGAATTGTCGACAGAGATAATGTGGAAGCCAGGTCTTGTCGGTGTAATCTCGATCTTATCCTTTTTAGGGACAATAACAGAAGAACCCAAGGTACGATAGACACGATTGTTGAGACTGGCGATCTCAGCGATCTGTAGCGCCTCAATAGTCGGGTGAAGGACTGCTCCTCCTAAGGATTTGTTGTAAGCCGTACTTCCTGTTGGAGTCGAAACGGTAATCCCGTCTCCTCTGAAGCGCTCAAAATCCACTCCATTAATCGTAAGATCGGCAACCATGGTCCGGTCGCTTCTCTTAATCGTCGCTTCGTTCAAAGCTCTCATGGTACGGGTTTCCCCATTTTCGAAAGTAATCTTGACATTCAAAATAGGGTAAGAAACCTTAGCTCCAGTATCATATTTTAAGTTCTCAACCAGCTTATCGATTTCACTGTCTAAGTAATCTGTATAAAATCCTAAGTGTCCGGTATGGACGCCAACAAATCGCACCCGATCCAACTGGTGTTCATACTTGTGAAAGGCCGATAGCAACATCCCATCGCCACCAATTGAAATCACAATATCCGGGTGCTTCTCCGTCAAAATAAAATTATTTTTCCGAAGCTTGTAGCACAACTGCTGAAAAACCTCTTCACTTTGACGCTTGCGATTGCGAATAATGGATACTTTTTTACCTGTAGTCTTCATCTGTGTCATCACTATTTCCAACGCCATCATTTAACTTACGATGAAGTGGATCAAACAGGGCTTGAGCCTCCTGAATCGCATCCCGAATTGCCCCCATCTCTTCATCCAAGAGATAGGCCAGGTTTGCTGTCGTCTCTAAGCGTTTTTTGATCTCGTCTGGAAAGTCTCCTTTATATTTATAATTAAGCGAGTGTTCAATGGTTGCCCAAAAATTCATGGACAAGGTCCGAATTTGAATCTCTGCTAAGATCGTTTCATTTCCATCAATGGTATCGACCGGATACTCGACCACGACGTGGTAACTCCGGTAGCCACTTGATTTCTTGTGGCGGATGTAATCTCGCTCTTGGACCACGCGCATATCCTGCCGTTGTCTCAGAACCTCTAGGATCTCTTCGACGTCATCCACAAACTGGACCATGATGCGAAGACCAGCAATATCTTGCATATCCTGAGCCAGATTTTCTTCAGAAATATTTCTTCGGATCATCTTTTCGCGAATGCTCTCAATCGGCTTGACCCGTCCTGTAACAAACTCAATTGGAGAATGCTTTTGTTGCTTACGATATTGCTTACGAATCCCACGCAGTTTGATTTTTAATTCCCCAACTGCTTGGATATACGGATCTAAGAAGTTTTCCCAATCAATTGCCATCCTACCACCTTGTAATCTGAACCATTTTTGTATACAATAAACACATCTCTTATTATATCATGAATCGCTTTTGAAAAAAAGCAAAGGACCACAAAATGAACCATTTAGAAATTGAATACAAAACCATGCTAGACAAGGAGGAATACCAATCCATCCTTCCACTTTTTGCTGATACAGAATTGGTTGTCCAAACCAATCACTATATCGATACACCCGACCAGCTCATCCGTAAGGAAAAAATGGCCTTGCGGGTGCGTACTTTCACAGATCAGGCTGAATTGACTCTCAAAGTCCCTGAAGATGTTGGCCATTTCGAGTACAATCAAGACCTCAACCCAGAAGAAACCAAGGAGATTCTTCAACACCAACAGTTTCCTGACGGAGAAATCAAAAACCTCTTGATCTCTAAAGAAATCCCCGTTGAACACCTCGCGGTCTGGGGAAGCCTTACAACAGAACGATTCGAAAAAGAAACTGATGCAGGATTGGTGGCACTAGACCACAGTCTCTATCTAGACACTGAAGATTATGAATTAGAAATCGAGGTCGAAACTGCTGAACAGGAAGAAAATTTCCATCAGTTCATAACAGACCATGGAATCGTCTACAAAGCAGCAAAAAATAAAATCGCCAGATTGGCTGAAAGATTGTAAAATAGCTGAAATTATCGCAAATTTTTGCTAAAATAGTGCTAAGATCAAAAATCTAAATGAGGTTGGAATCACATGTCAGATAAAAAAAATATGAAGCTCTTCTCTCTCAATTCAAATCCAGAGATTGCGCAAAAAATCGCGGATCATGCTGGGGTTCCACTTGGGAAAATTTCATCCCGTCAATTCTCAGATGGTGAAATCCAAGTCAATATTGAGGAAAGTGTTCGTGGATATGATATTTATATCATTCAATCAACCAGTTTCCCTGTCAACAATCACTTGATGGAACTCTTAATTATGGTGGATGCTTGCCAACGGGCCAGCGCAAATACTGTCAATGTGGTCATGCCTTACTTCGGTTATGCTCGCCAAGACCGGACTGCTGCTCCTCGCGAACCAATTACTGCTAAGCTTGTCGCAAACATGTTGGTCAAAGCTGGGGTGGATCGCGTCGTCACACTGGATCTCCACGCTGTTCAGGTCCAAGGTTTCTTCGATATTGCCGTGGATAACCTCTTTACCATTCCACTCTTTGCAGAACACTACATTAATAAAGGTCTAACTGGTCCTGATGTTGTAGTCGTCAGTCCTAAAAACTCAGGTGTCAAACGGGCTCGTAGTTTAGCGGAATATCTTGATGCACCGATTGCCATCATTGATTACGAACAAGATGATGCAAACCGTGATTATGGCTATATTATCGGGGATGTCAAAGATAAGAAAGCAATCTTGATTGACGATATCCTCAATACCGGTAAGACATTCTCAGAAGCTGCGAAAATCGTCGAACGCGAAGGTGCTACTGAAATTTATGCTGTTTCAAGCCATGGTTTATTTGTAAAAGGCGCTGTTGAATTATTAGACCAAGCTCCGATCAAAGAAATCTTGGTAACCGATTCTGTTGCTCCAAATGGACCAACACCAAAAAATATTAACTATCTGACAGCTAGCGAACTGATCGCTGAAGCTATTGTTCGCATTCAAGAAAGAAAACCTGTTAGTCCTCTATTTGCCTACCACAAGAAATAAGGTCTTAATGTGATATATTTTGATAATGCCGCAACAACTCCCCTTCTACCTGAAGTCATTGATAAAATGTCTGCAACTATGAAGACCACTTTTGGAAATCCATCGAGCCTTCATGCTCATGGACGGATGGCTAGTAAACTCCTCCGAGAATCTCGCGAGCAGATTGCTCAGTCTCTCCATACTCTTCCAAATCGTATTTTCTTCACTTCAGGTGGATCAGAAAGTAATAATACCGTTATAAAAGGCTACTGCTTGAAACACCAAGCAGATGGCAAACACATCATTACGACCGCTTTGGAACACCATGCGGTTCTAGAACCCATCGAATATCTTGTAGAACGTTTCGGATTTGAAGTGACGATCGTCCAACCAAGAGATGGACGCATTCAGGCTCGTGATATCAAGGCGGCACTTAGACCGGATACCATTCTTGTCTCTACCATGTTTGCCAATAACGAGACAGGCGATCTTCTACCGATTAAAGAAATCGGAGAACTCTTAAAAGATCTTCCAGCTGCCTTTCATGTTGATGCTGTACAAGCAATTGGAAAGGTCCCTGTCTATCCCGAAGAGTTGGGAATTGATTTTCTCAGTGCTTCTGCCCACAAATTCCACGGACCAAAGGGCGTCGGCTTCCTTTATGCGGCCACCCCAGATTTTGATAATCTCTTACATGGTGGGGATCAGGAAAATAAGATGAGAGCCAGCACGGAAAATCTTATTTCTATTGTCGGGATGGCAACCGCGCTTCAGCAAGCTACACTATATCAAGAAGAAAATTTCAACCAGGTTCAAAAACTCGGCCAAGAACTAGTCAATGGTTTAGCAGCCTTCGACTACTACGTAAATGCGAATGAGGATCATCTTCCATTTGTTTGGAACCTTGGCTTTCCGGGTGTCCAAAATGACGTTTTACTGATGCGACTCGATCTTGCTGGCATTTCTGTCTCTACAGGTTCTGCTTGTACCGCTGGTACAGTTCAACCCAGCCATGTCCTTGAGGCGCTCTATGGAAAAGATAGCTCACGCCTAAAAGAATCCCTTCGAATTAGTTTTTCAGAACTCAATAGCGTAGAGGAGGTTCAAGACTTCCTCTCAAAACTTAAAGAAATTTTATCATAGGAGAACAATATGGCTTTTGAAACAAGTGTTTCATTGAAAGACTGCAAATATACCTATAGTCTACACCCAAATGTTAAAAAATATACCTTACGTGACAATACATTTGCTGTTACAAAAGTTGGAAATTACGAGTTAAATCGTTTGCTCGAAGCCGTTCCAAATAGCGGCGAAGGCTTCCTACTTAAAATCATTTTCAATAAAGATTTGACAGGTTTTAAGATCAATATTACAGACAAGTCTGGGCTTCGCCTGGTTAATATCTTTAAAAATCCAGAAAATGACATTATCCAACAAAAATTCTATTTCTTAATGGATAGTCTTGTCGAAAGAGAAATTTTCAACAAAACAGAGGCCTAATATGGTAACCCTAACTTATATCGATGCTTACCAAGTAGAACGAACGACTACTTATCCTGACCTTGCAGCCTGTATCCTAGCTTTTTCAGGCTGTGTAACCTTGCCTGACTCTTACTCAATCGTATCCATTGAATACAAGGGGGAAAAGCTCCCCTATACAGGACGAGTCGATGGACTTTATGCTTTTTTGAAAAAGGTAGAACAAGCTGAAAACTAAGCTGATGCTGATGGAACTCTCCATCGCCATCAGCTTTTTCTTTAGACAAAAATATTTTTAAAAACCGCTCTAGATAGTTGATTTTTTCACAATCTTCCTATACAATAAGAGGGAAAGGTTGTGATATTGTGAAACATGATAAAAATACTCCAATTCCACGCGCAACAGCAAAACGCTTATCGCTCTACTACCGCATTTTTAAACGCTTTAACTCTGAAAAAATAGAGCGCGCCAATTCCAAGCAAATTGCGGATGCAATTGGGATTGACTCTGCTACCGTTCGCCGAGATTTTTCTTATTTTGGTGAATTAGGAAGACGGGGATTTGGTTATGACGTAAAAAAACTGATGAACTTCTTTGCCGATCTTTTAAATGATAATGCCATTACCAATGTCGCTATTGTGGGGATCGGAAATATGGGAAGTGCGCTCCTCAATTATCGCTTCCATGAACGCAATAAGATGAAAATTGTCATGGCTTTTGATGTAGATGATCATGAACTGATTAATACCAAAAGTAAGGATGGGATCCCCATTTATGGGATTTCTACGATCAAAGAAAAGCTCAAACAAGAAGACATTCAAACAGCAATTTTAACTGTCCCAAGTATTAAAGCGCAGGAAGTTGCTAGTCTTTTAGTAGATGCCGGTGTCAAAGGAATTCTAAGCTTTTCTCCGGTCCATCTGACAGTTCCTAAAGACGTTGTTGTCCAATATGTCGATCTCACTAGTGAATTGCAAACACTCCTTTATTTCATGCGAAAAAACGAAGAATAAAGATTTATACATTAACAAGAAAAGAGGCTGGGACAAAAATCCTAGCCTCTCAATTATTTTTGGATTGTCGAGCAAGACGCAGTGGTTGAGTGGGCTCTACTACGCTGATTTCATCAGCTTTTACAGCCCTACTCAACTGTGCGGAGCTGGGACGACGAAATCGAATTCTAACGAATTACTGATTTCTGTCCCACTCTCTTTTTTATACCAAATAATCTGTCTCTTCACGGTAACTATAATAGTTTTCTTCAGATACAATCAAGTGATCCAATAGGGTTAAACCCATCACTTCACAGGCCTCTAAAACTCGTTGCGTTACTTCATCATCATTTTTACTGGGAAATACGGCACCAGATGGATGATTGTGAGCCAAGATGATAGAGGTTGCCATGTGCTTCAGTGCATAATGCAGGATTTCACGTGGCTCCGCAATACTTCGATTCACGGTTCCAATAAAAATGGTCTGCTGATGAATAATTTCATTCTGCGTATTTAAATAGAGGGCAACCAGGTGCTCCTGTTTCTTATGGCCGATTTCCTGTTGAATTTTATGGGCCAATTTCTGGCTGCTCATGATCTGTTCAGAACTCATCAATTCGTCTTTATGAATCCTTCGTCCAAACTCAATCACAGCCTGAAGTTCGATGGCCTTCACCCGGCCAATACCTGAGATTTCCTGTAGCTCCTCTAGAGTTAATTGACTTAACTCCTTTAAACTATTAACCGAACTCAAAAGACCTTGTGCAATCTCATAAACGCTTTTTTTCTTATTGCCTGTCCGTAAGAGAATGGATAGCAATTCTTGATGACTCAGCTTATCTACCCCTTCAGAAACCAAACGTTCTCTAGGAAGCAAAGATGGTTCAATAAATGATATGTCGTACATAATTTCCTCCTCACTTATTAATTCGTAATAAATAGAGAAAACGACGACCTTGCATTATTTACAGGCAATTTCTTCCTTCAAATCATCTAACACTAAGACTTCATCTTTATTAAAGCGGATCTGGTAACCTGTTTGAACTTGTTCAAGCTCTTTTAAAAACTGTTGAATTTCACAGCGAATCAAGTACTCCTGGCTCTGAGGAATGGCCTCTAAAGCTTGGTAGACTTGCTCTACTTCGTAGATTCCTTTTGTAATTAAACCATTTCGTGGAAAATCGTTTACTAAGAGATTATAGAAATGATGCAAGAGATGATAAATTCGCTCTTTTGTCACTATTCTACCTCCTTATCATACTCTTTCTCCTCTTATTATATACTGATTTTCCCTTAATATTATGACAAATTCCTTACATTATATTACCAATCTCTTACAATTTTACAAGAATTTCTCCTAGCTTCCTAAATAGAAAAAAGCCCGGCATCTCTGCCTCGGGCTTTATTTTCTTAAAGTTGCATTTGATTATAAGACTTGCTGAATGAATCCAGGATGTCTTTTGGAGCCTTGTCATAGTCAACAGAGGTTTCCAAATTCCCTTTTACAATCGTACGGTAAGTCGCTGCAGCATCCTCACAAGTCACCAAGGTGATCTCATTAACACCTTCACGATCTTGAATAACATCTACACGGTCTGGAGTCACTGTCTCAACAGACGAGATAACATAAGTATAGATTTTTTCTTTGTCCGTGATGTAGATCTTCATTCCTGCCTTGGCTTTCTCTAATGGTGAGAATAACATGGCATTTGCTCCAGTTAAGCCAAATACATGGTGACTAGCAAGAGAATAATTGCCTTGTCCCATGACTTGGTTTTCCTTCATGGTCCCTGCTCCGTAGTAAAGGGCTACATTTTCAAGTCCCTTAAAGATCGGAAGGTTCATATTTAATTCAGGAATCGAAATCCCCCCAATTACTGGTAGTTTTTGAGCTTGCCATTGGGCATTGATGACTGCTTCCGTCGAAAGTGACTGGACATGTTGGAAATCAAAGCTCGTCTTCACTTCTTTATTCTTGTCAATGGTTTTTTTATTGACCTTGCTAACCTGGTATTGGTTGGTATGCCAAACCATAATCATATTACGGATCGGAGCATTGAAAATCAAGAGAAGCGAGAGAATAATCAAAAGTGTTGCAACGATGTTGATAAGAGTATTGCGTAAACTCTTTTTCTTTTTTCTTTTGCGTGACATGCTGTCCCCTTATCTATTCGTTTTCTTCCACTACTTCTTCATCTTTTTCATCGGGTTGGACTGTTGTAAAGGTCACAATTTTCGCATCCTGATCCAGTCTCATGACTTTCACACCCTGAGTTGAACGACCCGTTTGAGAGATATTCCCAACACTTGTGCGGATCATGACTCCGGTATCGGTAATGATCATCAGATCTTCATCCCCTTTAACGGTTAAAAGACCAGCTAAGGGACCATTTTTCTCTGTAATATTGGCTGTCTTGATTCCTTTACCGCCACGGCCTTTGGTTGGGTATTCGCTAGCCATTGTCCGCTTACCATACCCTTTTTCAGTGATGATCAATACTTCATCTTGATCCGTAACGACGCTAGCCCCAACAACCTTGTCTCCTTCACGGAGATTCACACCACGTACACCTGTGGCAGAACGTCCCATATTGCGGACCACAGCCTCGTTAAAGCGGACAGAATAACCATACTTGGTACCGATAATGACGTCAGCATTGCCATCTGTAAGGAAGACATTGATCAATTCATCCTCATCACGCAGATTCAGAGCTTTGAGACCATTCTGACGGATATTTGAAAATTCAGCTACATTGGTCCGTTTGACTAAACCTTGTCGCGTCGTAAAGAAGAGATAAGCTTCGTCACTGCGGTCTTGCTCCACATTGATAATGGTTTGAATCGATTCACCTTCGTCCAATTTTAAGAGGTTGACGATTGGTAATCCTTTAGCTGTCCGGCCATATTCTGGAATCTCATAACCTTTCAGACGATAGACACGCCCTTTATTGGTAAAGAAGAGTAAATGATCATGGGTGCTCGTAGAGACCAGTTCACGGACAAAGTCATCATCTTTGACACCAGTTCCTTGAACCCCACGTCCACCACGTTTTTGAGCCGTAAATTCCGCTTGGTCCAGACGTTTGATGTAGCCTTTGTTAGAAAGGGTGATCAAGACATCTGTTTCTTCAATCAAGTCCTCATCTTCAAGAGAAAGGACTTCTCCAACCATTAACTCAGTTCGACGAGCATCGCCAAACTTGCGTTTGACTTCTTCCAGTTCTTCCTTGATGATGGTGGCCACACGTTCTGGTTTCGCCAAAATGTCAGCCAAATCAGCAATCAAGGCAACCAAATCATCGTATTCACTTTGGATCTTGTCTCGTTCCAAACCGGTCAAACGACGAAGACGCATGTCCAAAATAGCTTGACTTTGACGTTCAGAGAGCTTGAATTTAGCCATCAATTCAGCTTGTGCTTCAGCGTCTGTCTGGCTATTGCGGATGATCCGGATCACTTCATCGATGTGATCCAAAGCAATGAGCAAACCTTCTAAGATATGGGCACGTGCTTCCGCTTTTTCTTTATCAAAGATGGTCCGGCGAGTCACCACTTCTTTCTGGTGCTCAATATAAGCCCCTAAAATTTGGCGAAGAGAAAGAATCTTTGGAATACCATTTTGGATCGCCAACATATTGAATCCAAAATTGGTTTGCATTTGCGTCATCTTAAAGAGGTTGTTCAAAATAACGTTAGCCGAAGCATCTCGGCGGACCTCAATGACAAAACGAACCCCTTCACGGTTTGATTCATCACGTACAGCTGTAATCCCTTCGATCCGTTTTTCTTGCACCAAGCGAACGATGTGCTCGTGCACCTTGGTTTTATTGACCATATAAGGGAACTCAGTGACAACAATCCGTTCACGGCCACTCTTGGTTACTTCAATCTCTGTACGAGAACGAAGAACGATTGATCCTTTTCCTGTTTCATAGGCTTTGTGGATACCTGATTTCCCCATGACCAAAGCACCTGTCGGGAAATCTGGACCTGGAAGAACTTCCATAAGTTCACGGGTCGTTACCTCAGGATTATCCATCATCAACTTCACTGCGTCAATGGTTTCTCCCAAATTGTGTGGAGGAATATTGGTTGCCATCCCAACGGCAATCCCTGTAGCACCATTGACGAGAAGGTTAGGGAAACGTGCAGGGAGGACCAAAGGTTCGCGCTCGCTGGCATCGTAGTTATCAGCGAAATCAACTGTATTTTTGTTGATATCCCGCAACATTTCAAGAGCGATCTTACTCATACGAGCTTCTGTATACCGTTGTGCAGCGGCACCATCACCGTCCATAGAACCAAAGTTTCCATGACCGTCTACTAACATGTAGCGATAACTCCACCATTGCGCCATCCGAACCATGGCTTCATAAATAGAGGAATCCCCGTGTGGGTGGTATTTACCCATAACATCCCCTGTGATACGGGCTGATTTCTTATGTGGTTTATCTGGTGTAACACCTAATTCATTCATTCCGTACAAAATACGACGGTGAACAGGTTTCAAACCATCCCGAACATCAGGGAGGGCACGAGCAACGATAACACTCATGGCATAATCGATAAAACTCGTCTTCATTTCTGATGTTAAATTCACATCAATTAGATTCTTATCCTGCATTCAAAAAATGCCTCTCTTTACTTAATTCACCATACTATTATAACACATTTTAGCCTATTTTTCTTCTTAGGAACACAAACGTAAAAACGTTTACATCAAGGATTCATACTGTATCAGATGACAAAGACTTTCAAAAGTGGTAGAATGAAGACGTATGAGAATCTATCTCAAAAAAATATGAAGGAGACGTTTAGACTCATGAATTTGACTAAACAACACAAAAAAGTTATCCTTGTCGGTGACGGTGCCGTAGGTTCATCTTATGCATTTGCACTTGTCAACCAAGGAATTGCACAAGAGCTTGGAATTATCGAAATTCCTCAATTGCACGAAAAAGCTGTTGGAGATGCGCTTGACCTTAGCCACGCCCTTGCCTTCACTTCACCTAAGAAGATCTATGCGGCTGAGTACGCTGACTGTGCAGACGCTGACCTTGTTGTAATTACTGCAGGTGCTCCTCAAAAACCAGGTGAAACACGCCTTGACCTTGTTGGTAAAAACCTTGCGATCAACAAATCAATCGTTACAGAAGTAGTGAAATCTGGATTTAACGGTATCTTCCTTGTAGCTGCTAACCCAGTTGACGTATTGACATACTCTACATGGAAATTCTCAGGATTCCCTAAAGAACGTGTTATCGGATCAGGTACTTCTCTTGACTCAGCTCGTTTCCGTCAAGCTTTGGCTGAAAAATTGGATGTGGATGCTCGTTCAGTACACGCCTACATCATGGGTGAACACGGTGACTCAGAATTCGCTGTATGGTCACACGCTAATATCGCTGGTGTAAACCTTGAAGAATTCCTTAAAGACACTCAAAACGTTCAAGAAACTGAATTGATCGAATTGTTCGAAGGTGTTCGTGACGCTGCATACACTATCATCAACAAAAAAGGTGCTACATACTACGGTATCGCTGTTGCCCTTGCTCGTATCACTAAAGCAATCCTTGATGATGAAAATGCAGTACTTCCACTTTCTGTATTCCAAGAAGGTCAATATGGTGTTAGCAACGTTTTTATAGGTCAACCTGCCATCGTAGGTGCACACGGTATTGTTCGTCCAGTGAACATCCCATTGAACGATGCGGAACAACAAAAAATGAAAGCTTCTGCTGATGAATTGCAAGCAATCATCGATGAAGCATGGAAAAACCCTGAATTCCAAGAAGCATCTATCAACTAATTCAATTAGAAAAGACTCTCAAATTTGAGAGTCTTTTTTGAGCTATGAACATAAGATAAAAAGGCTGAGAGACTTCTCAACCTTTTCTTCTCTCCACCCTGAGGGAATCGAACCCCCATCTCAAGAACCGGAATCTTACGTGATATCCATTACACTAAGGGTGGCAACTGTTATAGTATATCAAATTTTCAAAAATTTTACAAGTAAAAAAGAGAGTGGGACAGAAATCAGTAATTCGTTAGAATTCGATTTCGTCGTCCCACCTCCGCACAGTTGAGTAGGGCTGTAAAAGCTGATGAAATAAGGGTAGTAGAGGCCACTCAACCACTGCGTCTTGCTCGACAATCCAAAAATAATTGAGAGGCTAGGACTTTTGTCCCAGCCTCTTTTGAATATTACAATTCGATATCGCCAAACAAGTCAGCCATTGAGAATCCAGTTTGAGTTTCTGGAAGATCAAAGTCGCGTTTTTCTTGTTTTGGACGACGTGGGCGAGATTGACGTTTTTCTTGTTTTTCGCCTTCTTCCTGAGCTGGACGTTCTTCAAGAGCTTTGATAGAAAGTGATACACGTTCATCTGCAGCATTTACTTCAAGAACTTTAACAGTTACTTCTTGTCCAACTTTAAGAACATCTTTTGGATTTTCAACACGTTTGTGTGAAATTTGTGAGATGTGTACAAGTCCGTCGATACCTGGCAATACTTCAACGAATGCACCGAAGTCAGTCAAACGTTTAACAGTTCCTTCGATAACATCACCAGCAGCCAATTTTTGTTCAACGCCATCCCAAGGTCCAGGTGTTGTAGCTTTCAATGAAAGTGATACACGACCTTCTTCTTCGTTCAAGTCAAGAACTTTCACTTGGATTTCTTCACCAACAGTTACAACTGATTTAGGTGATACGTTGCGTTCGTGTGACAATTCTGTCAAGTGAACCAATCCATCAACACCACCAAGGTCGATGAAAGCACCGAAGCTTGTGATACGTGCAACTTTACCAGTTACGACATCACCAACGTTCAATTTACCAAATACTTCTGCGCGTGCTGCAGCTGATTCAGCTTCAACAACTTCACGACGTGAAAGGATAAAGCGGTTTTCTTTTGGATCTACTTCTTTGATTTTAGCATCAAATTCTTGACCTACGAAACGTTCAGTGTTACGTACAAAACGAGTATCAAGCATTGAAGCTGGAATAAATCCACGAAGTCCTTCAAATTCTACTGAAAGTCCGCCTTTAACAGCGCGAGTTCCTTTAACAGTAACAACTTCTTCTTCACGTCCGACCAATTTGTCCCATGCTTTGCGAGCTTCCAAACGTTTTTTAGATACAAGGTAAGTTACTGTATCAGTATCTTTACCAACTACTTGACGAAGAACAAGCAATTCAAGTGTTTCACCTGGTTTTACCAAGTCGTTGATGTCAGCATCACGATCGTTTGTCAATTCGCGAAGAGTCAAGACACCTTCGACACCAGTTCCAGAGATTGCAACGTTAGCTTGGTTCGCGTCAACTGTCAATACTTCAGCAGTAACAACGTCACCTGGTTCAACTTGGCTAACACTGTTTAGCAAATCTTCAAATTCATTCATCTAAAAAATCCTCCAACAATCAAGTTTTCTAAAACTTGACATACTTATAATTATTTTTCCTAAGCAAGCACTCGCAATGAGATCAACTACAATCTTTAACGACTCATCCTATAAAGAAATAAAATACCTGGATAGATATTTTATCACTTATCTGATATTACCTAAGAACTGGGGTAGCTGGATTCGAACCAACGCATGAGGGAGTCAAAGTCCCTTGCCTTACCGCTTGGCTATACCCCAAAAAGAGCGCTGACATTAGTCACTTTATCATCGTCACAATGAACGCTAATGGAGAGAGAGGGATTCGAACCCCCGAACCCGAAGGAGCGGATTTACAGTCCGCCGCGTTTAGCCTCTTCGCTATCTCTCCATATAAATCAACAGGATCTATTATACCATTGATTTACTATGATTGCAAGCCCTTATTTATTCAAATTATAATTTTCTATTAAAATTTCAACGGCTTTTTCAAGTTTTTTGTAAAGAGAATCCACATTTCCATTTTTGATGATGGCAAATTGACCAGCCATGTCTGCAATTTCACCAATCGTTTTCTTTCCAATGGACAAAGTGAAACCATCAAAAGTGTCTTTTCCGACGGTTACTTTACTATCAACGATTTGAATCTCAATTTTCTTATCTTTTTTACTCATTTCAACCCTCTTTTCACTTTTTCTATTTTACAAAAATTCTCTTGATGACGCAAGAGAAAAGGGAGTGGGCAGAAAGAATTTAGTTAGAAATTCCTTCTTTTTCCCACCCCCGAAAAGGTCATTCGGCACTCTTTTGAGCCTAAAAGCGAATGAAGAGAAACTTTAGCTACTACGTCCTTCGTTAAGACTTGTTCTCATTGAAGCCTGGACACTTTTGTCTCAGATGTTTTCGGTTTAATCGACTTTGACAATCCATCCTTCTGGCGCTTCGACATCACCAAATTGGATACCAGTCAACTCGTCATAGAGTTTCCGTGTGACAGGACCTACTTCTGTTTCGGAATAGAAGACATGGAAGTCATCACCGTGTTGAACGCCTCCGATTGGAGAGATGACAGCTGCGGTACCACAAGCTCCTGCTTCTACAAAGCGATCCAAGTCATTGATAAAGACATCCCCTTCAATTGGTGTCATACCAAGACGGTGTTCTGCCAAGTAAAGTAAAGAATACTTGGTGATAGATGGCAAGATAGAAGGACTCAATGGCGTCACAAATTCGTTATTAGCAGTGATTCCAAAGAAGTTTGCAGAACCAACTTCTTCAATTTTGGTGTGCGTCGCTGGATCGAGGTAAATCACGTCAGAGAAGTTACGATCATGCGCAATCTTACCTGGCAACATACTAGCTGCGTAGTTCCCTCCAACTTTTGCAGCCCCTGTACCATGTGGTGCAGCACGGTCATACTCGTCTTGAATCAAGAAGTTCGTTGGAACCAAACCACCTTTAAAGTAGTTACCGACAGGCATGGCAAAGATGGTAAAGATATACTCATCTGCTGGATGCACACCAATAATATCACCGACCCCAATCAAAAGTGGACGAAGGTAAAGGGTAGCTCCAGTACCATATGGTGGAACATACTCTTCATTAGCTTTCACCACTGCCTTACAAGCATCCACAAACATGTCAACAGGTACTTGAGGCATCAGCAAACGATCTGCTGTGCGTTGCAAACGTTTGGCGTTTTGATCTGGACGGAACAATTGGATACTTCCGTCTTTTGTACGGTAGGCTTTTAACCCTTCAAAGGCTTGCTGACCGTAATGCAAACTTGGAGAGGATTCGGACAAATGCAAGGTCGCATCTTCTGTCAATTCCCCTTTTTCCCAAGCTCCATTGCGATAATGTGCCAAATAGCGATAAGGTAATTTCATATATGAAAAGCCAAGGTTTTCCCAATCAAGTGATACTGTCATGATAGTGCTCCTTTTAATTTTTTCTATTCCTTGTCGATCTGATGCAGGTCGATTCAGTTTCTCAATCTATGTACACTATTGTACACCATTTCATGAGAATTTCAAGCGAAATTTTCAATTTTCAGAAAATTTATTTTCAAAGAAAGTCAGTCCTAGAATGGACCGACGCTTTCTTTTATTTGATAGTAGCTGAAAAAACTTCTTGATCTGAAATGGTATCGTTGACAAAGGATCCATTGCTTGTTTTTTCAGAAATGCTTAATTGTGTCAAATCAACTTCTGTCACCTGACCTGTTGTGGAAGTGATCTGAAGAATTTGATCTTGTACTGCCACTTCTTCTTGGCTCGTAAAGAGATCAAAATCTCCCTGGTCAGTGAAGACTGGACCTGCCTTGAAGACGCGGTGTGGTTTATTTTTCAACTCACGCAAGACCTGTAGTCCCCGTTTAGCCCGACTGGTCACAGGAATATCGTCTTGTAACATCCGTTTGAGACTGCCTCGCTGGGTCAGAATGTACATGCTTGGAGTCGTCGACTTAAAGGCTGCAGCAACTTGATCTCCGTCTTTGAGGTTAATGGCTTTGACCCCTGCTGCTTTGGCTCCTACGACAGGGACCTCCTCAATATTGAAGCGCAACCCATACCCATTTTTAGTAATAATCATGATGTCTTCAAGGACAACTGGCGCAACTGCTACAATACGGTCGTCTTGGTCTTTTAGCTTAGCATACTTAGTCGATTTAGAACGATAGGTCCGCCATGGGCTCAATTCCTTGCGTTCAAACCGCTTGATTTGTCCTTGTTGAGTTGCCGCAAAGTAGGTTACTCCCTCAAACTGATCTACAATCTCCGCAAAGAGAATTTCTTCATCTTGCTCGAAATTGGTCAAGGTCTGACTGAGGTGCTCTCCGATATCCTTCCACTTGGTATCTGTCAATTCATGAATTGGTCGATAAATAGCATTCCCCAAGTTGGTAAAGAGTAAGAGGTGCTGAGTGGTCTTAGCAGGCTCTACAAAAATCAACTCATCATCGTCTCGCTTACCGACTTCTTCCAGTGTTGAGGCATTGAAAGAACGAGGCGAGGTTCGTTTGATATATCCAGCACGGGTTACGCTGACGAAGGTTTCCTCTTCAACAATGAGACTGGCTGTATCAATCTCAATCGTTTTAGCAGTGTCTTGCAATTCACTACGACGCGGATTACCAAAGAGCTTCTTGACTTCACGCAATTCCTTCTTCATGAGATTGAACATGGTCCGTTCGTCCCCAATGATGGCTGCCAAGGTCGCGATTTGCTCCTTGAGACTGGCATGCTCTTCTTCCAAGGTCACGATATCGGTATTGGTCAAGCGGTACAATTGCAAGGTAACAATAGCTTCTGCTTGTTCTTCCGTGAAATCGTAGCTGACCTTGAGGTTTTCTTTAGCATCTGCCTTGTTATCAGAAGCACGAATCAAGGCAATCACTTCATCGAGGATGGAAATCACGCGGATCAAGCCCTCTACGATGTGGAGACGCCGTTCTGCCTTTTCCTTATCAAAGCGCGAGCGAGCGACAATAATATCCCGACGGTGAGCAATGTAGCTAGAGAGAATCGGTACGATCCCCACTTGACGAGGGGTATAATTGTCAATCGCCACCATATTGAAGTTGTAATTGACCTGCAAATCCGTATACTTGAACAAGTAGTTCAAAATCAAATCTGCATTGGCATCTTTTTTGAGCTCAATCGCAATGCGAAGACCATCTCGGTCAGACTCATCGCGAACTTCCGCGATGCCAGCAACCTTGTTGTTAACCCGGACATCGTCGATCTTCTTGACCAAGACTGCCTTGTTAATCTCATAAGGGATTTCGGTAACCACGATTTGCTGCTTGCCTCCTTTGAGCTGCTCAATCTCGGTTTTAGAGCGAACAACAACCCGGCCCTTACCGGTTTCATAGGCTTTCTTGATCTCATCCCGCCCTTGGATAATGGCACCCGTTGGGAAATCAGGTCCAGGTAAAAACTCCATGAGCTTGTCTACCTTGGCAGATGGATGGTCGATCATGTAGACCACGGCATCAATGACTTCAGCAAGGTTGTGTGGCGGAATATCTGTCGCGTAACCAGCTGAAATCCCTGTTGCCCCATTGACCAAGAGATTTGGAAAAGCGGCAGGCAAAACCGTTGGCTCTTTTTCTGTATCATCAAAGTTCCAGGCAAATGGTACTGTGTTCTTTTCGATATCTTGCAAAAGATAACCAGCAATTTCAGATAAACGCGCCTCGGTATAACGCATGGCCGCAGGTGGATCACCGTCCATGGAACCATTGTTTCCGTGCATTTCAACAAGGATCTCGCGGTTCTTCCAGTCTTGAGACATGCGGACCATGGCATCATAGATAGAACTGTCCCCGTGAGGGTGGAAATTCCCCATGATATTACCGACAGACTTGGCAGACTTGCGATAGCCTTTGTCATGGGTATTGCCATCCTTATTCATAGAATAAAGAATCCGCCGTTGAACAGGTTTCAAGCCATCCCGAATATCAGGAAGAGCCCGTTCTTGAATAATGTATTTGGAGTAGCGACCAAAGCGCTCCCCCATGATGTCCTCCAAGGACATATTTTGAATATTAGACATAAGATACAAAGCCCGTAAAATACATAGTGAAAATAAGAAATTTATCTTTTTCACACAGCACTCAGGGCGTGTTCAACTCCTTTCAAAGAATGTTGAGTAGTCTTTTGTAGAAAAAGGCAATCGGTTACCACAAGCAACCAAAGGATCCTTTTTTTAGTTTAAAATAGATTCATTAACGATTAGAAAGTTTCTCTTTAGCATAAGCTATCATCTTCTCAGCCACTTCCTGATTATAGGCAAATCCCATCTTTTGAGCCAGAATTTGAGCTTCTCGATTGAATAGCCCCATGGTAGCAAATAAAGACTGAATGATTTTATCGAAACTAGATATATCAAGCAAAGCTGAGAACTCTTTCTCTTGCCCGGCTGGTAGATAGTGAAAGAGGTACTTGTAGTTCTTTCCGATGTCAACTACTCCCCTATCGCTTGTCACCTGCCAAGCTAAAACCTTGAGCAATTCTTGCTGACAAATGCCATAGAGGTGGTCGGTCGCATAGATCAGCTGATTTCTTCGAATGGCTTTGACAACATATGCCGAAACCCACCAAAATTCATTGTAGGTGGCTGCAAATTCCTCTTCAGTAGGCGGAGCGGTCCAATAGCGCTTGGAATTAGGCTGATAGGCTTCAAACAAGCCTTTGTCGTCTTTTATAACTTCAAAATTTGCTTCGCTATCCACCCACTCTTGGATATACTCCTTGGGACAGAGGGTCAAATCGATACGGTTGCCGTCTTCAAATAGCATGAGATACAGACGACGATGTCCCAGTCGGTTGTGCTGTTCGATGAGTCGATTTCCGTACTGATCCAACCAGGATAAATCTGAAATCAGGTCTTCTAGATCATCAACAATATAGACCACATCATAATCTTGAAACTCGTCTTTGGGTGCCTGAGGATTCGTTCGTGATCCGGATAAAGCAATTGCTTCTACTTCTATAGTATCAGCTATTTGCAAAATCAGATTCATCATTTCTGTTTCAGTTCTCATGTCGATTCCTTACCATTTCTACATCCCAGCTTATTTACGTTATAGTAGAACGTGATTAAAAAACTGTATTTTCTTCTAAGGTAAACTTAACGTTATCCTCAATCCATTGACGACGTGATGCAGCCTTATCTCCCATAAGGACAGAGACACGGCGTTCTGCACGCGCTAAATCATCAATGGTAACACGGATCAAGGTACGAGTTTCTGGATTCATGGTCGTTTCCCAAAGCTGATCTGCATTCATTTCCCCCAACCCTTTGTAACGTTGAAGGGTTGCTCCACGGCCAAAGGTCCGACGCAACTCTTCTAATTCGCTATCTGTCCAAGCATAGGCTACTTCTTCTTTCTTGCCTTTGCCTTTCGACATCTTATAAAGAGGAGGAAGTGCAATGTAGACATGCCCTGCTTCTACCAAAGGGCGCATATAGCGATAGAAGAAGGTTAAGAGGAGGGTTTGAATGTGGGCACCATCCGTATCCGCATCGGTCATGATGATGATCTTATCGTAGTTAGCATCTTCCACAGAGAAATCTGCCCCAACTCCAGCACCGATGGTGTAGATCATGGTGTTGATTTCCTCGTTTTTGAGGATATCACTCATATTGGCCTTCTCAGTATTGAGCACCTTCCCACGAAGGGGAAGAATCGCTTGGAACTTCCGATCCCGTCCTTGTTTGGCAGAACCGCCGGCTGAGTCTCCTTCGACTAGATAAAGTTCGTTTTTCTTAGGATTTTTAGACTGGGCTGGTGTCAATTTACCAGACAAAAGTCCCTTGTCCTTTTTGCTCTTCTTGCCATTTCGGCTTTCATCCCGCGCTTTACGAGCGGCTTCACGCGCATCCCGGGCTTTAATAGCCTTACGAATGAGATTGGAAGCCAATTCTCCATTTTCCATGAGGAAGAAGGTCAATTTATCAGAAACAATGCTATCGACGACTGGACGAGCCAAGGGACTTCCTAATTTGTCTTTGGTTTGTCCTTCAAACTGCAAATGGGCCTCTGGAACCAGGATCGAGAGAACAGCAGACAAACCTTCACGGTAGTCTGATCCTTCCAGATTCTTGTCTTTTTCTTTGAGGAGTCCTATCTTTCTTGCATAGTCGTTCATAGCCTTGGTAATGGCTGTCTTCAGACCTGTCTCGTGGGTTCCCCCATCTTTGGTGCGGACATTATTAACGAAGGACAAGATATTATCTGAGTAGCCATCATTGTATTGCATGGCCACTTCTACCTGAAAACCATCTGATTCGCCACTAAAGTAGAGAACAGGTGTCAAAGTTTCCTTGTCTTCGTTCAAGTACTCTACGAAATCTTGGACACCATTTTCATAATGAAAGGCCACATGGTTGTCTTCTTCCTTACGGAGATCGGTCAGCGTCAGCGTCACGTCCTTCAGCAAGAAGGCTGATTCTTTGATCCGCTCAGCAATGGTATTAAATTTGAAATCTGTCGTTGAAAAGATGGTTGGATCTGGCATGAAGGTGACCTTGGTCCCTGTCTTAGACTTGGGAGCAGAGCCGATCTTTTCAAGGGTTGTAACTGGTTTTCCCCCATCTTCAAAACGTTGCTTATAGACAGCTCCATCACGAGTAATTTCTACCTCTAGCCAGCTAGAAAGGGCATTGACGACAGAAGATCCCACTCCGTGAAGACCTCCGGATGTCTTATAGCCTCCTTGACCAAACTTCCCTCCAGCATGGAGGACGGTAAAGATGACCTCAACGGTTGGTTTGCCCATAGCATGCATCCCGGTCGGCATCCCACGTCCCTGGTCTTCTACCGATAGCGAACCATCTTTATTAATCGTTACATCGATTTGTGATCCAAAGCCAGACAAGGCTTCATCGACCGCATTATCCACGATCTCCCAGACCATGTGATGCAAGCCATTTCCATCGGTCGATCCGATATACATCCCTGGACGTTTACGGACTGCATCCAACCCTTCTAGTACCTGAATGGCATCGTCATTATAATTATTAATATTGATTTCCTTTTTTGCCACAAGGAACCTCCTATTTGTTCATCTTTTCTATATTACAGTTTTTTAGGAAATTTTGCAAAATTTTTTCTCTTTATATGGAGATTTCCATATCCTAGTAAAAAATGTTAGCTGGGCACTTTCTTCAGATGTCACACTTTAACTCCAAAAATTTCTTTTTCTATTGATGCCTTTTTGATATAATGAAAGTATGATAAAAGAAATAAGTGTTTTAATTTTAGCCTATCTGTTAGGCTCCATTCCTTCGGGATTATGGATTGGGAAAATCTTTTTCCATATTAATTTACGGGAACATGGCTCGGGCAATACTGGAACGACCAATACCTTTCGGATTTTAGGGAAGAAAGCTGGAATCATTGTCTTTGCGATTGATTTCTTGAAAGGAACTTTGGCCGTTCTCCTTCCGACTTTCTTTGGAATTCAGGGGATCTCGCCGATGGTCTTTGGTCTCTTAGCCGTTTTGGGACACACTTTCCCAATTTTTGCTGGATTCAAGGGTGGAAAAGCAGTGGCGACGAGTGCTGGTGTCTTACTTGGTTTCTCGCCTATCCTGCTTCTCATTTTAGCTGTTTATTTTGTAGCTAGCCTTTATTTAACCAGTATGATTTCGTTTTCGAGTGTTACCGTTGCGCTACTCGCCATTCTTTCGGTCCTCCTTCTTCCTTTGACTGGATGGATCTTGCACAGCTATGATCCGCTTTTTACAGTCATTGTCTTGGCCTTAGCTACCTTGATCATTCTTCGACACAAGGACAATATCCAACGGATCAAAGAGAAAAAAGAAAATCTCATCCCTTGGGGAAAAAACATCACCCATCAACAACCAAAAAACTAGAGCGCATGCTCTAGTCTTTTTGGTTGGATCCCCCTTATACTTTTGAACAGATCCTCATTATAAAGCATCGACTAAGTCCATCAGTATTTCCATAGGAGTTTTTTTCTTACGACCATTAACAGTTTCGATCATGTGATAAACTTTTAAACGATTGTCATTGCTAAAGACAAACTCAAAGCGGAATTCGCGTCCGTTGGGTGCCACTGTATCAAATTTCGTTTTATATTTATCATGAACTGGGCTAACTGGAAACTTATTGAAGAGCAAGCGTCGTTTCTCCCCTGCTTCTTTCAAACAGTTTTCTAGTTCTTGACAATAGTTATAAAACAGCTGATAGAGGTCTTCTTCTGAAATTCTTCTTCTCCGAACTAATGATGTAAAATCCGAAAAATTTCTGCGCGGGATTTCAATGCTAAATGAGAATCCCTCTTGGTTGATTCTTTCTAAAAATGCATCTCTTGAAATCATAGAACTACTCTTTCTTTTATCAATCTGTAGTGAACCCTTATTGTTTCTATACACAGTCAATCCATTATGTAATCAAGCAGGTCCATCAGGGTGAGTTTCTTGCGACCATTGACGGTCTCAAATAGATTATAAACTCTTAGTTCTTGGTTCTTTTTAAAAGCAAACTCAAAGCGAAATTCGCGACCATTGCATACAGCTACATAAAATCCGGTCTGATACTTTCTCTTATCCGCTACCGCTTGCATTTGCCGGTCTTCTACCTCTCTACAAAGTAAAAGAAAGATCTGATAGAGTTGCTCCTCAGAGAGCCTTTTTCTCCAAACTAATGACTTGAAGTTATTGTACGTCCACCATGGGATTTGGATGTTGAAGGAAAAACCTTCCTGATTGGCTTTATCGATAAACGCTTTTCTGGAGATCATACTAACTCCTCTTCTAATGGAACATTGTTTGCCTCCATTATATCATCTTTTATCCTTCCACAAAAAAAGCATCCCAAATGGAATGCTTTAAAATTTTGACAATCTGATTTTTACATAAGACAGGTTAAGGAATGCTGAAAAAAATTAAAATGATAAATATCATCAAGTTCATACAATATACACTGAAACTTTCCGCCGTGAGAAAAGTGCTAGAAACAAAATTGTTTCTAGCACACGGGAGTTTTGGAACCTTAGGTCCAAAACTAAGTCATGGAACTTCGTAGAAGTTCGCTGACGTCCGTACTCACCTAAGGAAAGTTTCTAAGATAACTTTGTCTTCAATCCGAGCATCCCAAATAGAATGCTTTTTTCTGTTTCTTAATAGTATTCCCCTTGGCGGTAGTTCCAAGAGTTGAAATGATCAGATAAGTGCATCATGATCTTATCGATATCCAATCCTTTACGGATCACAACTGGACAAGTATTGACAGAACGGCTACCAGCTCCTTGTTCTGGGATGAGTTTTCCTTCGGCATCAACCATAGAGACCATTACGCCTTGTTCATAGCGAGTTTCAATGGTCTTGTCTGGTTGGATAGAAGCTACATAATCATCGGCTTCAATGACCAAGTCCACAGCACCTTCGATGCGTTCACCGATTCCTTCGACCTTCCCGCGGTTTCCTTTACCGGAAGGGTTGGCTGAAGAAGCGTAAACCATCTTACCTTCTTTTTCCCACATTTCTTTGGCGATTTGCTCACCAGCTTTACCAAATTTGATGACAAAGCATGAAGTTCCCCGAACGTCTGTCATGAGTTCTTCACGTCCATCTCCGAAAGCTTGCAATTTTGCATAAGCATCTTCGCGCCAAGGAAGGATACAACCAAGCAAGATATCTTCATCCCAATGTTTTTGGTAGAAGGCTTCGATTTCAGGATTCAATTGAGCAAGAGCGCGGAGTTCATCCATGCTTCCACAAAGAACAACACCTGGTTTGTTGCGGTTGCGTTCTTTGGCTTCGAACTTCCGTACCAATCCAGCCTTGTCGCTGGTCATGATGATGTAGCCAACTTTTGTAGGGCAGACGATACAGCCACCCTCTCCTTTCAAAATATCAAATCCTTCTTGTGAAAGTTGTCCGTCCCATTGAATGTGTTTTGTCATAAGTCTCTTTCCTTTTCTATTCTTTTTAGTATTGTATCAAAAACTAGTCTCAATTTCAATATATTTTCAGAAAATTCGTAATTAAGTATACAATTTTATGATTGCCAGTAAGCTGGTCGATTCTTCTCATATGCTGCGATCAAGTCTTCGTACTGAAGCGTAATTCCGATATCATCCAGCCCATTGAGCAATTTGTGCTTCCAATCTTGATCGATCTCAAAGCAAAACTCTCCAACAGGTGAGATGATCTTCTGCTCTTCCAAATCCACTGTTACCTCATCTGTCGGCTTCAAACTTGCCAATTTCTGACGAACCTCTAGTGGTTGGACAATAGGCAGCATGCCATTATTGAGCTCATTATTGTAATGAATATCTCCGAAGGATCCAGCGATAACGACCTTAAAGCCATAATCTGCCAAAGCCCAAGCTGCGTGCTCCCGAGAGGAGCCAGCCCCAAAATTGTCACCAGTAATCAAAATAGTTGCCTGGCGGTATTCTGTCTTATTAAAGATAAAATCTGGATCCTCGGTATACTGATCATCCAAGTAGCGCCAAGCATACATGAGGTATTTACCAAAACCTTTTTTATCAATCAACTTCAAGAATTGCTTGGGGAGGATTTGGTCGGTATCGATATTATCGTTCATCAAGGGAACCGTTGTCCCTGTATAAATGGTAAACTTCTCCATGATTCCTCCTTTTACTCGACTTCTGGCAATTGGCGCACATCGACAAAGCGACCAGCAATTGCTGCTGCAGCGGCCATAGCAGGGCTACAGAGATGGGTCTTGGCCCCAAACCCTTGGCGATCTTCAAAGTTTCGATTGCTAGTAGAGGCACAGTGGACGCCATCTGGCACCTTGTCTGGGTTCATCCCGAGACACATCGAGCAACCTGGATCACGCCATTCAAAGCCTGCATCCATAAAGATTTGATCCAATCCCAACTTTTCAGCGGCTTGCTTGACTGGACGAGAGCCAGGTACGACAATGGCTGTTAAGTTGGGCGCGATTTTTTTACCTTTCACAAACTTGGCTGCCAGCTCTAAATCACTGAGACGCGCATTGGTACAGGAACCGATAAAGATATAGCCCAATTCAATGTCTGCTGGTTTTTGACCAGGTTCTAAATCCATATAATGATAAGCCCGTTCATCATTCATGTCCCGAATCTCTGGGAAGGGTGTTTCAAAGTCCACTCCCATAGAAGGATTGGTCCCCCAAGTCACCATCGGAGCTAGTTCAGATACATCCATACGGATGACCTTGTCATAAACGGCATCGTCATCACTAACCAGAGTCTTCCAATCAGCTACTGCAGCCTCAAAATCATCTGGCACACATTCGCGTCCTCGGAGGTAGTCAAAGGTCGTCTCATCTGGATTCATGATCCCCATTTTGGACCCGAACTCGATCGACATGTTACAGATGGTCATGCGTTCTTCCATGGTCAAGCGATCAATTGCTTCTCCCCGATACTCTACGACATAGCCAACTCCACAAGCAACACCGTAGCGCGCTATCAAAGCTAGGATGTAATCCTTTGAATAGATCCCTTTTTGTGGGGTTCCGGTGAATTCAACCAACATTTTCTTTGGTTTGACTTGCCAGATGGTTTGGGTGGCAAAGACATGCTCCACTTCACTGGTTCCAATCCCAAAGGCAATGGCACCAAAGGCTCCGTGGGTTGCGGTATGGCTGTCTCCACAGACAATAAATTTTCCAGGCTGGGTCCGACCGGTTTCAGGGCCCACCATATGAACGATTCCTTGCTTAGCAGAACCATGGGCAGCATGATCAATCCCAAAGTCCACCACATTCTCAGCTAATTTATCAATCTGGGCTTTTGAAATCACATCTCGAATATCAAAAATATTGACCGTTGGAACATTGTGATCAAAGGTTCCAAAGGTTAAATCGGGTCGTCGAACCTTGCGTCCTGCATCCCGTAATCCTTGAAAGGCTTGGGGACTCGTCACTTCGTGGATGTAGTGTTGGTCCACATACATGAGTTGGGGTTGCCCTTCCACTCCTGTAATCACGTGGCGGTCCCAAAGTTTATCAAAGATAGATTTTCCACTCATCGTCTTTCTCCATTTATCTTCTTGTTAGGAAATCCATTGAAGGATTAGAAAGAGGGCACCTGCTAAAAGAAGACTACTGCCCCACCAGGTGGCTTGAAAATACCATTTCCGCACCTTGTGGTGAAAGAGATATCCACCTAGTAGAGCTCCAAATCCACCAAGCAGCCAGCTCTCGAGTAACAGGACCTTTTCAGGAATCCGCCACCTGTTTTGGATAGCTTTTCGTTTATCTAAACCATAGGTCAGAAAGACCATACCATTCCAAAGAGCAATGACCATTAAACAGCGATCTCTCCAAGTCATCTTAGAGATTCCTTATGATAGCTGCTGTCATCTCTGCAGTCGAAGCCTGACCACCTAGATCTCGGGTTAAAATCCCCTGATTCAAGGTTTGATTGACCGCTTCTTCAATCATTTCTGCACCTGCTGTTTCTCCAAAACTGTCTCGGAGCATCATGGAAACAGAGAGGATCATAGAAATCGGATTGGCAATACCCTGACCAGCAATATCTGGTGCTGAACCATGAATCGGTTCATACATACTTGGTCCTTTGTCAGAATGACTGGCAGACGGCATCACGCCTAGTGTTCCAGGAAGGACACTCGATTCGTCCGATAAGATATCTCCAAATAAATTCTCTGTTACGACGACATCAAAGCGTGCTGGATTGGTAATCATGATCATAGCCGCACTATCGACAAGCTGGTGCTCTAAGGTCACATCTGGAAATTCTTTGGCAACTTCTTCTGCTACTTGGCGCCATAATTTAGACGTTGCAAGGACATTTTGCTTATCGATACTGGTCACTTTCTTGCCACGTCCTTGCGCAATCTTGAAGGCTTGGCGCATAATCCGACGGATTTCTTCTGCGCTGTAATCATTGATATCGCGCGCTGTATCTTCTTTCAAAATATGCTCTCCAAAGTAAATCCCACCTGTCAATTCACGTACAACCACGAAGTCGACACCCTCGATACGCTCTGGTTTCAAAGGAGACAGGTGTTTCAAGGCATCAAAAATCCGTACAGGGCGAATATTTGCAAAAAGATTTAATTCCTTGCGAATAGCGAGCAACCCTTGTTCTGGACGAACAGGAGCATGGTCATACTCAGGACTCCCGATGGCTGCGAGAAGAATAGCATCCGCTCCTTTAGCTGCTTTTAGGGTATCTTGGGGAAGTGGGTGACCAGCAGCATCAATCCCAGCACCCCCAAAAGGTTTGTCTTCTAGGCTATAATCAAAGCCAATTTTTGGAGCAACGGCTGCGAGAACCTCTAGTCCAGCTGCCATGATCTCAGGGCCAATCCCATCTCCTGCAAGTGTTACAATTTTCTTTGTCATGTTCATTTCCTCTTAGGCTTGTGGAAGATCACGGTAGGAGACAGCTCGTCCCATCTCACCCGCATTCTCTTTTTGAACCAGCGTATTGGCATTGATATAAGCAATAGCAGATGCCTTCAATACGTCAAAATCCAAACCAGAGGCATTGAAGATCGTATCTGTATCGACATTTTCCACCGATACCAAGACACGGGCTTGGGCGTCGATCCCATCTGTCACTGCATCGATATTGTAAGAGGTCAAGCGAACGGTTTGGTTGAAGAATTTATCAATCGCATTAAAGATGGCTTCAACCGACCCTTGACCATTGGCAAGGAATTCAAGCACTTCCCCTTCTTCATTGCTGAGGCTAACTGCTGCTGTAATCGTTTCGTCTGCGTTGGTTGTCAAGCGGAGGTCATTAAATTGGAATCCTTCTGGATTTTCCACTGCAGTACCGGCAACAAGGGCGCGGATATCGGCATCTGTGATTTCGTGTTTCTTGTCTGCCAAAGATTTGAATTTAGCAAATAATTGCTTGATGTCTTCTTCTGTGAAATCCAGTCCCAACTCATGCAGTTTTTCGACAAAGGCATGGCGACCGGACAATTTTCCAAGAGGGAGGCTATTGCTCTTGACACCCACCAACTCAGGCGTGATGATTTCATAGGTAAGCGGGTTTTTAAGGACCCCATCTTGGTGAATCCCAGACTCGTGTGAGAAGGCATTGCCACCAACAACCGCCTTGTTTTTAGGAATTGGAATCCCAGAGTAACGAGAAACCAACTCAGAAGTATTGATGGTTTCATTGAGCACAATCGGACTCTCCACCTGGTAATAGTCTTCGCGAATATTAAGAGCGACCGCTACTTCTTCAAGCGCTGCATTTCCAGCCCGTTCACCAATCCCATTGATGGTCCCTTCCACACGGCGGGCCCCATTTTTGACAGCAGCGAGGCTATTCGCTACTGCCATTCCTAGATCATCATGGCAATGAGGTGAATAGATAATCTTGCGGTCCGTCTTGACATGGTCGATCAAGTATTTGAAAATCGCGCCATACTCTGCTGGTGTTGTGAAACCGACTGTATCAGGAATATTGATGTAGCTAGCCCCCGCATCGACCGCAGTCTGAACGACTTGCAAGAGGAAATCCAATTCGGTTCGTGTCGCATCTTCTGGAGAGAATTCCACAATCTCAAATTTTGAGCGAGCGTAAGAAACGTGCTCTTTGATCGCTTCAAGAATTTCTTCCTTGGTCTTGTTGAGTTTAAACTCACGGTGAATCGGACTGGTTGCGATAAAGACGTGAACTTGCGGATACTTGGCATCCTTTAAGGCTTCATAACAAGCATCAATATCTGATTTGACAGAACGAGCTAGGCCAGTTACAGCTGTCTTGGTTAAGACCTTTGCAATTTCCTGTACAGCTGTGAAGGAATCCGGACTTGCTGCAGGAAAACCTGCTTCAATAGCAGAAATACCCCATTTTTCCAATTGTTTTGCAATGGCAATCTTTTCTTTGATAGAGAAATTAACTCCCGGAGTCTGTTCGCCATCCCGAAGGCTGGTATCTAAAAATTCAACTTTACGCATAGGGTCTCCTCATTTCTATGTAGTGGATATAAAGAAAAACATCTCACTCGGTTAACCAAGCGAGATGTTTTTGCCCGCTTGGTAAGCCAAACAGGACTAATGCTTCTGCACTAGCCCTTATACCTCAACAACAAAGCAAATTGAATAAACTTAGCTGTTTTCATGTTTGACTTTCTCCTTTGTTCAATGTCTTGTTTAGTATTTTAGCATAGGGAAAAAGCAATGTCAAGAATTTTCTACAATATTCTGAATTTTTTGAATAGAAACAAAATAGAGCTTTCAGTTCTAGTTAGATTGAAGATAAAGTCATCTTAGAAACTTTCCTTAGGTGAAGACGGACGTCAGCGAACTTCAAAGAAGTTCCATGACTTAGTTTTGGACCTAAGGTTCCAAAACTCCCGAGTGCTAGAAACAAAAGTGTTTCTAGCACTTTTCTCACGGCGGAAAGTTTCAATATTTATTGAATAAGCCTAATAGTAACTATCGTTTTTATTTTCAGCATCATTCTAGTTGTTTTATGTAAAATACAATTTTCCATCAATCTGAATAGACCCTGTTACTCTACTTCTTCTGATACAAATCAAAAACGATCTTGTCATTATAGAGGTCAATGGTATTGGCCTTGACATAGATTCCAAAGTCATTATCAATTTCAGGTAATACAATGGTGATGGTAGACTCTTTTGGCGAAATCTGGATAAAATCTGGGATATTTTTATTTTTGCTTAAAAGCCGCAAAACCATTTTTTGTGGAATTTGAAAAGTTCCGACTGAAAAATCCTTTACTGTTAAGAGAATATTCCCGTTTTCCAACTTGGATGGTTGAAAGTAAATATATAAGGGATAGTCCTTTCCTAAGAGACTCAACTGTCCCTCTAAGAGGATTTGCTGATTATCTGCATAGACCTTGTAGTCGGACAGCTTATATTTTTTCAGAAGCGATTTGATGGTATCATTGAGTTGATCACGAGTCGTTGTCATAGTTCCAACTTTGACATCTTTGGTGCCAACTGCTTGATGGAGCTGGCTAACATCTTCTCTTGGCGTTGCTAAGCGTCCTTGCACGACTAAAGCGAAGGCTAAGAGAAGGCTGACTAAGCCTAAAAACAACCATTTCCAAATATTAATTTTTTGAAGGAAGGGAATCTTCTCTTTGATGGGATTATTTTTGAGTCCAAGTTTTCTTCGTGGCATTGATTTTCTCCAATATTGCTTGTTTTATCTTTTCATAGCCCGTATTGTTGGGGTGAAAACTATCCTCCTCATACAGGGCATCATTGATAACGGTTGTCTTTCCGTCACTAATTTCTGACACGCCCATTTTGCCATCAATTCCTTTATATAGCAGATCATTGATAGGAACGAAATAGACCTGATCAAATTGCGCGATGGTTTCTTCTGTCGTCTCATTCCAACGATCTACAGCCGTCTGAATACTGGTTAATTCAGGAAAATTCAGGTAAAGAGGATTGTAGATCCCCACTACATAAATAGGAAGATGGGGATTGTCCTTTCTTGCTTTTGTGATAATTTCTTTGAGGTTTACTGTATAATTCTTGAGCGGTTTTTGGATATCTGATAGAGAAAAATCACTCAGATGATCGACAACGACTTTGCGTAGATCATTTCCGCCAACCGTTAAGGTCATGACATGCGCCTTCTTGAGATCCTTCTGAAGGTCTGTTTGCTCCTTGAGTCGATCTAAAATCTGAGCACTTGTATTTCCAGCTACACCATAGTTGACAGGCTGGTACTGGCCGTCATTTTCATTGGACAGACTTTGGGCAAGAATAGGCACGAAGCCCCCTTGTTTGGTGCTATCTCCAACACCTTTGGTCAGTGAATCTCCTAGAGCTACATAAGTATAGGTGATTTCTTTCGCAGCCGTTTTGGGCTTGGTCATACGAGGAGACGCAGTTGGTAGCAAAGCACGAAATAGAAAGACAAAGACAAGAAGGCTGGTTAAAAAGAAAACCAAGCCTTGCATCATTTTTTTAAGATTCATATGAATACGATCGCTTATCCTTGAAAAATCACTTGTCCATCACAGATAGTATAAGCAACTTTCCCTTTTAATGTTTCACCCACAAATGGTGAATTTCCAGCTTTTGAAGCGAAATGATCCGATACCAGACGATCTGCTTCCGGATCAAAGAGGGTCAAATCTGCTGGTCCATCCACAGCAATATATCCGGCATCAAAATCATAGAGACGTGCTGGATTATAGGACATCTTTTCAAGCAATTGCATGAGGCTCAAATGTCCTGCATGGACCAAGTAGGTCAAACCAAGAGAAAGCGAGGTTTCAAGACCGGTCATTCCAGATGGTGCCTTGGTAATATCAGGAACATTCTTCTCATCCGCATGGTGAGGCGCGTGGTCCGTCGCAATCACGGAGATGACGCCTGACTTCAAGCCTTCAATCACTGCTAGACGATCTGATTCCAAGCGAAGAGGTGGGTTCATCTTGGCATTGCTTCCTTTAGTCAAGAGCAGACTTTCTGTTTTCGAAAAGTGTTGAGGTGCCACTTCTGCCGTCACATGAGCTCCTAATCCTTGGGCAAATTCCACAACCTTGACACTTTCTTCCTTAGAAAGGTGTTGGATATGGAGGTGAGCACCTGTCGCATGGGCAATCATGGCATCCCGCGCTGCCATTGAGTATTCAGCTACACCCGTCGCCCCACAAACATGAAAATGTTCCTTGGCAATGTTTTCATTCAACCCAAGGATGCCATTCAACTCAGGGTCTTCTTCATGCAGACTAATAAAGGTTCCTAGACGCTTAGCTTCTTCCAAGGCTTGGCGGACAACCTTGGTGCTTTGAAGGGGAATCCCATCATCTGAAAAACCAGCCGCACCAGCCTTAAGCAGGCCTTCAAAATCTGTCAGGTGTTGACCGTCAAAATTCTTGGTCACCGTCGCAACTGTATGAATGTGGAGATTTTCCTTGGCTGCAGAAGCTAAGACCTCCTCTAAGGTAGCAATATCTGAAATGGTCGGATTGGTATTGGCCATCATAACCACTCGGGTAAACCCACCCGCAGCTGCTGCTAAAGCACCCGTATGGATATCTTCTTTATGGGTTTGGCCAGGTTCACGAAAATGCACGTGCACATCGATCAAACCAGGAGCTACCACTAGACCTGAGGCATCAAGGACCTCTTGTCCATCCGTTCGGAGGTTCTCAGCGATCTCTACAATTTTCTTTCCTTCAATGCGAAGATCACAGACTTGATCCAAGCCAGTCTTGGGATCCATTACGCGACCATTTTTAATGACAACCATTGCATTCTCCTTTATTCATAAAAATCAACATGCGACTCTAACAAGCGGTCGCCGTCATAGCGAAACATTGCTGAAAAGAAGGGTTTATCCTCCAACAACCACTCAACAAAGGTGTGGTCCCCTTCCCAGGTTGGTTTTGAGAGGACTTGATCATAAGGTACCCACTCCAAGGTCCCTTCGTTACACTCGATCAGTTCTCCCTCAAAATCTGTTACCTTGAAGACATAGGTGTACCAGTCCAAATCTGGAGTAAACTCCGGAAAGGTAATAATCCCTTTCAAAACTGGCTTGGCTCTAAGGCCGGTCTCCTCAAAAATTTCACGCGCCGCACACTCCTGTGGGGTTTCCCCGCGTTCTAATTTTCCACCAACTCCGATCCATTTACCTTCATGGACATCATTGGGCTTTTTATTGCGATGCAACATGAGAAATTCTTTCCCATTGTCAATGTAACAAATCGTTGCTAATTGTGGCATTTCTTTCTCCTATCTTAACCAATCAATCGGCTCGCGTCCCGCCTCTTTCAAAAATTGATTGGTTTTTGAAAAGGGTTGGGAACCAAAGAATCCTCGGTAGGCCGATAAGGGACTTGGGTGAGCTGATTCAAGGACCAAATGTCGATCTTGTGTAATCAGCGGCTTTTTCTTACGGGCATAAGATCCCCAGAGGATAAAGACAACAGGCTCCTCCAACTCATTAACCACCTTGATCACAGCATCTGTGAAAGGCTCCCAAATTTGTCCTGCATGGCCATTGGCCTGACCAGCTGGCACTGTCAAGCAGGCATTGAGCAAGAGCACTCCTTGCTCTGCCCAAGAGGTCAGATCATGGGAACGCTTCTCTCCAATATCTGAGCGCAATTCTTTGAGAATATTTTGCAAAGAAGGTGGCGCTGGTACATGATCCGGAACAGAAAAACTTAAGCCCTGCGCTTGATCCGGTCCATGGTAGGGATCTTGGCCTAAGATCAAAACCTTGACTTGATCCATCTCTGTCGTCTGCAAGGCCTTAAAGACCTTGTCACGCGGTGGATAAACCACTCCTTTGCTATAGACTTCATTCATAAAGTCATTGATCTGGTGAAAATACCCTTCTGGAAGATGGGACTTGATGGCTTCATGCCAGGGTGAATGCTGCATGGAAACTCTCCGCTATCCAATAAATTCTTACCTTCCATTATACCACATTTGGCGCAGATCCACTGGATAAAAAAGAGGCTGGACAATTTTGTCCAACCTCTTTTTCTGCCTGTCAAACAAGCTAGAGCTTTTATGTATTTTCTTTCTTGGTAAATCCTGCTAGACCGATCGAAGCGACTAGTAAAATTTGCGGTAAGAATTGGATGAGGTAGCGGGTTTTCCCACCTTCAAAGATGGTTAAGAAGAGCAAACCACCAAAGACCGCTAAGGAAAGGAAGTTAAAATCATCTGTATCTCGACGTTTGAGATAAGCTCCAACCAAACCAGCCGATAGGACGATCCAGATCAGCTGCTTGACAAATTCATAATACTTGTACTGCGGTCGATCAATGCTGAGGAAATAGGTCCGCACCCATTTTGCCAAACCATTATTTTTAGTCAGAGGTGCATAGAGAGGATTGATAAAAGGCGTCTTCTCATACTCTACATCTCGGTAAAGCCAACCGAGGGTCCCTTCTGCTACCGTCAAGGATTGCTTGTAGTAGATATGCCCGATCAAACCGAACGGTCCGTATTCCTTGAGACGGCGTTTGATTTCTTTGATCACATTTTCTTTTTTAAAGAGGCCATTGTTGTAATCCGAGCGCTTATCCTCATCAATATAGGCTAGCAAGCCTTCTTTCATATCTTCTTGGTTATGCCCCATATCCGTCAAGCCCAGATTGATAAACAAGAGTGGTCCTTTGGCAAGTCCTTCTTCTTTCAGAATCGGCACAACTGTTTGATGATTGACCGCTGTATTCAATCCAGCAAAGACAAAGCCCGTCATCATCACTGTCACCGTAGCAATCTTGCCAAAGGCCTTCCAGTTTCCTCTAAAGAAGAGGATAGCCCAAAAGGCAATCATGACAATAATGGTCGTTGGACGGATCAACATGGTCACGCCAGATAAGATCCCCAAGCCAACAATCTTCTTCCAGGAGATGCTTTCTTGGTTTTCCTTTAAGAGATCCAAGGCCCACCATAACTGAAGAGCGATCAAAGGAAGCGGCGGAATATCTGTATACATGGAATAGAAATACGGCGAGTAACAGATCAAGCTCACATAGAGGAGATAGACCAGATCAGCCGTTTTTTGATTGAAATGCTTCTGGGACAGCTTGTACAAGAGGACTGCACCCAGATTGACATAGAGGATATTGAGAGCCTGCATAACCCACAGACCGCTAGAGCCAAATAAGACATAGAAAAACTTCTCGTAAAGAAAGAGCGGAATGTTATTGGGATTGCGACTGAGGTAGTTGGTGATAGAGGATTGCTTAAGAAGATCAAAAGCCCCTTTGAAAACAACCGCGGCATCCCGACGGATAAAGAGCTCCGCACAGACCATGACAATCAACTGAAAGACAACCGCTCCAAGCAAGAAGCCTTTTTTATGCCGGGTCAACCAAGCAAAGGCACTCTTTAGCCCATCGCGTTTCAGCCAGGCTAGCAGAAATAGCAATCCAGCACCTAAAATGGCTAGCCATGAAATCTCTCTCAGATAGGTCACACTGATCAAGAACCAGTGGACCATCACTAGCAACATGACAACATGAAGCATCCCAAATAGAATACGTTTACTTTTCGATAACATAGGTTCATTATATCAAAAAAACAGCATTTCTGCTGTTTTGGACTGACTATCAACAGTAAAGTGCAAAGAAAAGTTGTTCTGAAATGTAATTTATAAACATACTCATTTTATCGAAGCAATTTTTTACTCTTAACCTTAACTAACAGACCTAAAATACTAGAATTAAAATACATAATAATACAAGATAAATCCCAACCGTTAGAATCATTCCGATTTTATAGAAACCGACTAAGCCGGCATATCGTTCGACAAAACCGATCTGTGGGTCGACTGGATTATAAAAGACTGTCATGGGAGACCCGATTGGGAATATCATCTGCAAATCCAGATTTTTGCCGGCTCCAAGAACATAGGTTCTATCGAAAACATTGGCCTGCCTAGATTTGGAAGAAGTCTCCCTAAAATAAGTATAGGTGAATGTCTTTTGGTATCTTTCACCCTCGACTTGATACTCCACCACAGGCAGAGAAATAAGCAGTTGATTTTTGGAATCAAAAGCAACTACTTCTCCCAGAACTTTTGCGGTTGATTCTGTTTTCACTTTTATTTCACGGCGATACAAGGTGTAAAAGATAAGCAGCATGATCAAGAAAACAAGGGTCAAGATTCCCAAACTAAGCCAGAATGTTGTTACTGTCATTTGTTTTTTACCCTTTCACATAAACTAGTTGATTTCAAACCACTTGAAAAGTCATCTTATTCTCCTCTTTTCAACCATTTTTGTTGCTGTGCCTTTTCAGCAAGGTCTTTTGCTTTGTTGATATCCAGTGAGTTTGAATCTGATGGGACATTAGATTCGATTTCTTCTTTCAATTCTTGTAAGGTTTGAACATCTTTCGGAGTTAAATTAGAGACTGTGCTAGATCCTTTTTCTGTTGAATTTTCTGGCACAGACTGGATCTCGCGATAGGTTTTGATCACTTCAGTTCCTGCGTCTGTTGTCGGAAGAGGACGATAGAACATGAAGAAGCCAATAATGACAATCAGAAGAGCCGTAGCTGATACCAAAAAACCTTTCTGCAGATTCTCCGTAGTTATTTTAGTATCTTTAGTAGACAAGACTTTCCAGTCTGGATGTTCTTCCTCAGCTTCTTTTTTGGCGTTGAAAGCAGGGGTAACCAAGACTTGGTTCATCAAAGTCAGTGCCCCCAAGGCCATCAATAAAAATGGGATATGACGAGATTTACTAATGACCACTAAAATTCCTCCCGCAATAGCCATCAAACTGATGACGATATTAACGGTAAACCAGACCCGAGCCTGTTTCTTCATTTGCAAATAATCTTCTTTTGACATCTTATTCTCCCTTAAAAATAGTTTTTCCTTCATCCATAAAAATAATTACTACTATCATACCGGATTTTACTTTGAGATTCAAGTTAACCACCAACTAGTGAAAAGAGTATAAAAAAGAAGCGTTAGAAACGCTTCAGTTATATTATTTATTTTGCCAAGTTTCTTGGTTTTCCTTGAAACGGTGTAACAACTCTAAACCTTCAGAAGTGATGTAACCTTGTTCTTCTGCCAAATGAATCAATTCTGTATAGTTAGACAAGGTTTCAAGTTGAACGCCAGCTTCCGCAAATTTCTTATCTGCTTTCTCCAATTGGTAGGTGAAGATAGCTACGACACCAAGAACGTCCGCCCCTTCACGCTTGGCAGCTGCGACAGCATCCAAGACAGATCCACCAGTAGAAATCAAATCTTCCACTACGACCATCTTTTGACCTTGTGGTACACGGCCTTCAATTTGATTACCAGCACCGTGGTCTTTTGGTTTGCTACGGATGTAGGCAAATGGCAAATTCATCTTATCCGCAATAATGGCTCCGTGAGGAATCCCTGCAGTTGCAGTTCCTGCAATCACTTCTACTTCAGGGAAAGCTTCCTTGATTTTATCTACAAATCCATTTTCGATCAAGGTACGAGTTTCAGGATAAGCGAGGGTTACACGGTTATCTGTATAAATAGGGGACTTGATCCCAGATGCCCAAGTGAAAGGTTCTTCTGGTTTCAAATAAACCGCTTCGATTTTCAAAAGATGGCTAGCAATATCTTTAGCTAATGACATGACGACTCCTTTTTACGATTTTAATCATATACGAATTAAATCATTTTTTTGATTTAAACAACAACATTACAGGTTAGTGAATAGTTCGGGAAGATCCCATCGGACTCCGATTATTCCGACGATCACAGAAGAGAAACGATCATTTTCTATTCTGTGATCTAGGGAATGCGTTAGGGTAGGTCCCATAGGACTTCCCGTAGAGGTACAAAAGTTTCACTTTTAGTAGCGATTAGTGTTCCGACGATTTAGAGGATAAAACGATTATTTTTATCCTCTAAATCTAGTGAATAGTTTAGGGAAGGCCCTATCGGGCTCCGATTATTCCGACGATCACAGAAGAGAAACGATCATTTTCTATTCTGTAATCTAGTGAATGCGTTAGGGAAGGTCCCATAGGACTTTTTAAATTCCGACACTTAGTTGAAAGAAACGATCATTTTTTTTCAACTAAGTTAGTGAATAGTTTAGGAAAGATCCCATCGGACTTTCCGTAGAACGTCTTGAAGCATAGCTTCTTAGACGTTCTTAACTATTCCACTGTCTCTTAATTTCATGGTAAGCGTCCCATGGGTTTTCTGCTTGGATGATTGGACGTCCAACGACAATATAGTCCGATCCGATTTTATGGGCTTCTTGTGGGGTCATAACCCGTTTTTGGTCGCCGATTTCAGCTCCAGCAGGACGAATCCCTGGTGTGACACAGACAAAGTCTGATGAAGTGGCATCTTTGATCAAGGCTACTTCATGGGCTGAACAGACAACGCCATCCAAGCCTGCTTCTTGTGCCTTGCGAGCATAATTAACTACAGATTCTTGGACCGTTGTTTGGATGTTTTGGCAATCACGCATGTCTTCTTCACTGGTAGAAGTCAACTGGGTCACAGCTACCAATTTAGCTCCTTCACCAAGAGCTGCCTTGGCTTCGCGCATCATCTCTACACCACCGGCTGCGTGGACCGTCACCATATCTACTCCGAAAGTCCCCAGTACGGACATGGCTGATTTGACTGTATTTGGGATATCATGTAATTTTAAATCAAGGAAAATACTGTGTCCAAGCCCTTTGAGGTAATGTACAATTTCAGGACCAACTGCATAGAAAAATTCCATTCCAATTTTTACAAATAACTTTTCGTCTTCTGGAAAATGCTCTAAAAAGTTTTTGACATCCTCGAAAGCTGGGAAGTCAAGGGCGATAATAGGACGTTCTTCACGCATGGATTACTCCTTTTTTGATTGATCATTTTGTCTACAAAAAAACCTTGCCCGAGGCAAGGTTACACGAAAATTAGGTAGGAACAACTACCATGATTCACCGTCTAGACCTTAGGAGCCTCTCTGGACTGCTTTAAAGGTTTTTATTTATTGTAGTACGATATTTGGGAAAAGTCAAGGATTTACAGTAGATTTTCCCGTACATGTTTTCGGAAGTTCTCAAGGGTGTCAATACCATAGCGATCCATGACCTGTGGTAGATCTTCGATGATGCTTGGACAAGCATAAGGATCGGTGAAATTAGCGGTTCCAACTCCAATCGCAGAGGCTCCTGCAATCATCATTTCAATGGCTGCTTCTGCTGAATCCACACCTCCCATTCCGATAATCGGAAGTTTAGTGGACTGGGCCACCTGACGGATGAGTTTCAAAGCAACTGGGAAAACGGCTGGACCAGACATGCCTCCTGTTCCATTGGCAATGATGGGCTTACCAGTCTTGAGGTCAAAGCGCATGCCGACCAAGGTATTGATCATGGTCAAACCAGTCGCCCCTGCATCCTCTGCTGCTTTTGCGACCTGCGTGATGTCTGCCACACTAGGCGTTAACTTGACATAGACAGGGACGGAGGACGCTTCTACAGCTGCTTTTACAGCCGCATAGGCCAATTCAGGAACTTGGCCAATTAAAAGGCCGTTGTTCCCATGGTCTACGTTTGGACAAGAGATATTGAGCTCAATCGCTTTGACATTTGGCGCTTTCGAGATCTCGCCTGATACCGTTGCATACTCTTCATTGGAGAAGCCAGCTACATTGGCAATAATCGGTAGATCTGGATAATGCTGAGCCAACCAAGGGAGTTTCTCTGCTAGGACCACGTCTATCCCTGGATTTTGGAGACCAATGGCATTGAGCATACCTGCAGGTGTCTCAGCGACACGGGGCGTTGGATTACCAAAACGAGCCTCAGCAGTTGTCGCCTTGATCATGATGGATCCAAGCAGGTCTAAGTCATAGTATTTAGCATATTCCTGACCAAAACCAAAACAGCCAGATGCCGGAATAATCGGGTTTTTCAAGTCTAAACCAGGTAAGGATACGGCTAGTCGATTTGCTGTCATAAGGTCCTCCTACATCACAATCGTACCGGTTTCAAAGACCGGTCCGTCTTCACACACGCGCTTATTAGCTGCTTGGCTTTCATTTTCTAAATGCACCACACAGGCATAGCAAGCACCCATCCCACAGGCCATACGCGATTCCATGGAAATATAGGCGCGAGGATGGTCATGGAATTTGGTATTGACATATTTGAGCATACCAGGGGCTCCACAAGAATAGATAGCGTCAAACTCCTGGTCCATCTGATCAATGACCGTAGAGACATAGCCCTTAGTGCCATAAGTCCCATCATCTGTCGTTACAGTGACATGAGCAACCTTAGAAAGCTCTTCTTCCAAAATAACGGCTTCTTTGGTCGCAAAGCCGACAACCACTTCAACTTCCACCCCTTGCTCATGGAGTTGTTTGGCCACTTGGACCAAAGGAGGAACACCGATACCGCCACCGATGATCAAGGCTTTCTGACCTTGACCGAGATTAGTGAGATCAAAACCATTTCCCTGAGGACCCATGACACTGAGTTTGCTACCGATTGGCAATTGGGAAAAGATAGCTGTCCCCCCACCTTCGATGCGGTAGATCAAGCGGCAAGTCTGTGTCTTACGGTCAATCTCAGAAATTGAAATCGGACGGCGAAGGAGCTTAGACCCATCAGGGACGCGGATATGAAGGAATTGACCTGGCAGCATCTGCGCCACCATTTCCCCCTTCAAGACCATAGAATAGATGCGGGGAGCGATTTCTTCTTGGGCGACGAGCTCCATCTCCTCCATCATGATTTTGCCAAAGCGTTTTTTACAACTGTCACTGACCATTGATATCCTCTTCTTTCTTTCAGCAAAAAAGACCTCGCAAAAGCAAGGCCTACAAATGATCAGCTAGACTCCGTCTGCTGATCTTTTTTCTGTCTTTCCTTGCAGGCCTCTCTGGACCTCTTAAAGGTTAAATTTGTCTCATTATATCGCGCTCCTTCTCGCTTGTCAAGTAAAATCAGTAACTCAAGAAACTTTACGGGGTTCAAAATCTTCTGGGATCGGTTTAATGTATTGCATGGCGATTCGGTTTTCAGGCTTGCGATCGACTAGATAAAGAACCAGTAAAAAGAGCCATTCCAAAGGTTTCATCAGGTAATAGATCAGGTCCATAGCCCATTTCTTCTTGATATGTTTGGCAAAGGGATAGCCATAGCGGTCGTAATTGCGACGCAAGAAGCGATGGAATCGTGGCGTCTTTTCTTCTAACACCTGCTCAAAGGCATTGGCAATACAAAGCTGGCGATTGACAACGACTGGATGACCGTGGCGGATGCCCATCCGCTGGGGCTTGACAACATTTTCATGGCCACCAGCCGCAACCGTACAGAGATAATGCTCATCAATGATGAGATTCTGAGGAGGAATCTTTTGTGAGAAGGCCCAGTCAGCTGTATTTGTCCAGGCCTTGATCATGGAATCCGGCTGCTGCCCAAAGAGCATGAGAACGAGGACAACAAGGGCAAGAGTCGGAAGAGCGATGAGGACCGCTAGCCATGGCCAGTTACGTGATTTATTTAAGAGCTGATGGAGCCATTGAAGCAGACGATTCTCATAGCTTATCTCTGTTCGATCTTCCTGCCACTCCTTGATGCGAACCCATAAGAGATGGATGGAATAGATCAGTAAGAAAAAGGTGTGAAAACTTGCTACCTGCAGTTGATTATCAAAAACTAAGAGGAGAACCACTCCTCCTAGAATGCCACTGATGCAGAAGACATTTGCTAGTGGTGAGAGTGAATTCGCATCCCGGTAGGAATAGATAATCAAGGCAAGTAAAGTAAGAGCTGCCAGTGTGAAGAAGGTCGGATAGGCTCCAGACCATATCAGCGCATGTTTCTGAGAATTGATCAAGGGCTCATTCCATTCGTAAAAGGTCATATCCTTGACAATGAAAATAAAAATCGCTTCTAGAAAGCAGCCAAAGAGTCCAAACCAAAGAACAATTGTAGGCTGTTGTTTTTTCTTTTTGATAGGCTTAGGACTCGGTGATTCAATTGTGAATGCGTCATCTTCTCTTGCCTCTTCTCCTTCCTTTGGCCCTCTCTCTTCAAACAGATCCGGATCTTTGGGAGCTTCTTCCTCTGCTTCTTTGAACTGGATGCTGGACCACCGCCCAATCCCATAGATAATGACAAAAATATTGGGGACAAAGAGGGCTACGGTTAGACCGTAGGGCAAGAGCTTCATCGTAAAGGAAACAATCTCCCAAACACTAAATTGGATGAATGGATCCGATAGAGCATAGATCGACTGACTAATGACCAAATAGATGTAAAAGACCAATAGAATCAGTGCATTGGTCACAAAATTGATCTGCAACAGACCTGCTGTGAAATGGGTTTCCAATTCCTTATCCTTTTTCTTATACCAGGAAACTAGTTTTTTCATAAGATCTCCTCAATCAATTTTTTACCATTCTATCAATCAGATCTTATCTTAAGCAAGGCAAAACTGTATTTTCCCATCAAAATCAGTCCCCAGATGGAGATTTTGTTCCCAATTTTCTATTTTTTAAATATTTGATCTAGCCTACTTCCTATTACCTCCCTCAGCCTGCATTATACTCTGATACAGTCCTTGAAAGACCACATTTTACGGGAAAAACGCGCTTTTTTATGTTAAAATAAAAGCATGAGAATACAACAATTACAATACATTATCAAAATCGTCGAAACCGGCTCTATGAATGAGGCCGCTAAACAACTCTTCATCACGCAACCTAGCCTTTCCAATGCCGTCAAGGACTTGGAAAATGAGATGGGGATTGAAATCTTTATTCGGAATCCTAAAGGGATCACTTTGACCCGCGATGGGATGGAGTTCCTCTCTTATGCCCGCCAGGTGGTGGAGCAGATTGACCTCTTGTCCGAGCGTTATAAAAATCCTGTGGGTTCTCGTGAGCTTTTCAGCGTCTCTTCACAGCACTACGCCTTCGTGGTTGAGGCCTTCGTTTCACTATTGAAGAAAAGCGACATGGAAAAATACGAGCTCTTCCTACGGGAGACGCGGACTTGGGAGATCATCGATGACGTCAAGAATTTCCGAAGCGAAGTTGGAGTTCTCTTTTTGAATAGCTACAACCGGGATGTCCTCTCTAAGATGCTGGATGATAATCACCTGATTGCCACCCACCTCTTTACAGCGCAACCTCATATCTTTGTCAGCAAGACCAATCCTCTTGCCAAGAAAGAGATCGTCCACTTGTCTGATCTGGAAGATTTCCCATACCTTAGCTATGACCAAGGGACCCACAATTCCTTCTACTTCTCAGAAGAGATCCTCTCTCAAGAGCATCATAAGAAATCCATCGTCGTCAGTGACCGGGCGACCCTCTTTAATCTCTTGATTGGTCTGGATGGCTACACCATTGCGACCGGGATCCTCAACAGCAATCTCAACGGAAACAACATCGTCTCCATCCCCCTTGATATCGAAGACCCGATCGAGCTGGTCTACATTAAACATGAAAAAACAGCCCTCTCAAAAATGGGAGAGAAATTCATCGAGTACTTGCTTGAGGAAGTGAAGTTTGATAAATAAAAAATATCTGAGTGATCCATGTTCACTCAGATATTTTTTATTGTCTTAATTGTGAAAATACTTGGCCAATTTTCCCTTCAATAACCAGGTCTGCTTGCTTGTCTTGCGGGATACTGGTTTTATTGATGACAACCAGCTTCTTCCCTTGAAAATACTGAATCAAACTGGCTGCTGGGTAGACCACAAGGGAAGTTCCACCGATAATCAGGAGATCAGCCTCTTGGATGGCTTGGGCTGCTTGGCTAAAGACGTCCATATCGAGAGGTTCCTCGTAAAGAGTCACATCAGGTTTGACCACCTTGCCACAGTCCAGACAGTGTGGAACCGGGCCTTCTAAAGCTAGAAAGGACTCCAAATCATAAAATCGCTGGCAACCCGTACAGTAATTGCGGTCGGCACTGCCATGAAGCTTCAAAACTTTTTTAGAACCAGCCATTTCATGGAGACTATCAATATTTTGTGTCACCACCGCCTTGAGTTTACCGGTCTCTTCAAGCCACGCGAGATAGCGATGGGCAGCATTGGGCTTGGCATCTGGGTAGAGCAAGTACTTCTTGTAAAAGTCGAAAAAGTCCTCTGGATAGCGCTCAAACATGGTATGGGAGACCAATTGCTCAGCTGTCAAATGCCGACCCACCTGAACACTATAGACACCGTCTGAGCTTCGAAAATCTGGAATATTTGACTCCGTAGAAACTCCTGCCCCACCGAAAAACACGATCCGATGACTCTGATCAATCATCTCCTGTAGTTGAGCAATCTTATCCATCTACTTCTCCTTTAGTAGCTCTTCCATCACAGCATTGGCCTGATCAAAATAAAAATTAGTTTGATCATAATGGATGCCTGTGTAGCTTGCAAGGTCAATCAAATTCTTCATAAAATCCTGAGAAGAGAAACCCGTCGTCCAATGGAGCTCTTCCTCATCAAAGGGCTTGATCAAGTGGGCCAGGGGGTTGCGAACTGATTTTTCTAACTCCCGCAATTGCTGGGCCGCAACTTTGACGGTATCTGGCAAATCCAACTGCACAATCAACTCCGTCAAACTGGACGAATTGACCACACTTTCACTGTGAAATTGCTGCAGGATAGGGTTTTCTGACGCATGCAGGCTCTCAAACTTCCAACGGTCATAACTGGATTCTTTGGAGTTATGAATATAGTTGGTAATATCAGGAATTTTCAACTGAATCAATCGCATAAAGATCCGATAGATGGCTGGGCTGACGGCACGAACAAAGTCAATAATCTGCTCATTTCGCAACTTCGCCTCTAAGTCATAGAGGTAGTTAGCCAACTGCTCATCTTCTGGATCTTCATGCCAAAAAAGCTGAAAACCAGTCGCCTCTAGCAACTCGGTTCTCAACTTTTGATTCATGACGGGTTGGATATTAAGCTCACGACGCTCCGCCATTAACTGCAGTAAGCTCACCAACAAATCCGGTACTTCTTCCTGCTGCTTGATAGAGCGCAGAGCCCGGCTGTAGTGATAATTTTGGAGATCGTAGAGCCATTCATCATGAAAGAATTTTGCCATTAGTCTGCAATCAAAGTCTCAAGACCAACTTTCATCATGTCTGTGAAAGTATTTTGACGTTCTTCAGCAGTTGTGTCCTCATCAGGATTAACCAAACTGTCTGAAATAGTCATGATAGCAAGCGCATCCACATGGTGTTGAGCAGCAAGATAGTAAAGAGCTGCTGCTTCCATTTCTACAGCTTTCACACCCCATTTACCAAGCTCGATGTTCTTTTCACCATAGTTTGAATAGAAGACATCTGATGACAAGACATTGCCAACGTGAGTGGTCATACCAAGATCTTTGGCAATATGGTAAGCCTTGTCTAAAAGATCAAAGCTAGCAATTTGAGGGAAATCGTATTGAGGCCAGTCGTTGCGGATGATGTTTGAGTTGGTTGCAGCAGCTTGTGCCAAGACCAATTCACGAACATGGACATCCTCGTTCAAAGAACCAGCCGTTCCCACACGGATCAATTTCTTCACGCCGTAGTCGACAATCAACTCACGCGCATAGATAGAGATTGATGGCATCCCCATTCCAGTTCCCATGACAGATACACGGTGACCTTTATAAGTTCCTGTGTAACCAAACATGTTACGAACTTCGTTGAAGCAAACAGCGTCTTCAAGGAAATTCTCAGCAATAAATTTCGCACGAAGAGGATCCCCAGGAAGAAGAATTTTATCAGCAATTTCACCTTGCTTAGCAGCAATATGGATAGACATAGTTTATGATACAAAGAGCGACCAGAAAGCGACTGAAAATTAGGAATCTGACGAGAAATCCTGATTTCTCAGTCAGATTATCTATTTTCCGAGCTTTCCGCTCGTGTTCAAATTAGAACACATGCTCTACCTTTCTTTTTTATTTTTTAGAATAGGTGTTAAAGAGGCAAAGTGAAAATAGGAAACTGACGACGTATCGCAGATGCTAGACAGTTTATCTTTTTTACACAGTTCTCCGCCCGTATTCAGTTCAGCGAATACGGTTAACCCATCCTTTCTTTTTTATTTAATTTGTTAATGAGTCCAAAAACGCAAAGAGTTTGGCATTCATTTCTCGATAATCGTAAGCACGAATGGCTTCAGGTTTTTGAACAAAGGTCAATTTTTGACTTTGTTCTTCTATAACCTCTTCACCGTCAGCAGCAATCAAGAGATCGACTGCTTCTGGATCAAATTCCAAGTGGGCTTGGAAGGCATAGTGTTTAGGACTGAAGCGAATCATCTGACGTGGACACCCTTGACTAGTAGCAAGAACAACAGCATCTTTTGTCAATCCTGGCATATCACCATGCCAGTGGCCAGTTTCAAGAGTTTTTCCAAACTCACCGACATGTGGATCTGTGAGTCCTTCAGGCGTCAAGGTCACTGGATAAACCCCAATCTCACGTTCCGGACTGTGCTCATACTTCGCTCCATAGGCAACAGACAGGAGCTGGGCACCCAGACAGACCCCAACAATATAACGATCTGCCTTCATGGCTTTTTGAATCAGTTCAATCTCTGCCTGAGGATCGTAGTATGGAAAAGCTTCTCGATCTTCATCTGGCGATTGAGGTCCTCCCATGACGATCAAAAAGTCAATCTCATCCACTGACTCTGGTAAGGTTTCATTCTCATAGACTTTAGTCGTGGTCACTTGATGGCCACGCTCCTGTGCCCATTTTAGATAAGCGCCCGGCACTTCAAAGGTTTCATGCAGTACAAAATGTACCTTCATCATTTCTTCTCCCATCTCTTTCGAATCACGTATGACAGACCAGCCGCAAGTACAAGCGGAATAGTCAAATTCCAAGTTTGGCCTGTAAATCCAAGGCTCAGGGCAATGGCTGTCAGAGGAGCTTCTAGGGTCGTCCCTAAAAAGACTGTCGCTCCTAGTAACATTCCTAGAGCAGGATCCAGATGAATCCCAAGGACTGTCAAAAGCAAGGTCACTAGGTAGCCAGAACCAATCCCAAGGGCAAATGATGGTGTCAAGGTACCCCCATAAGCACCATTGCGCAAGAGGAGGTAAACCATAAGCCCCTTCACTGCAAGAGTCAGTGGAAGATAAGGAATCGGCTGACTAGACAAGAGGGCTTGCGCTAGTACCTGGCCATTTCCCATAAAGATAGGGAAAAAGGCTACTAGGCTCCCCAGCGCTAGAAAGGCTAGAGGAAGAGCCCAAAGAATCGTCCCATCCTTCCGCCTTTTGTGACTAGCCCGCTTGGCGAGGAAAGCAAAGACCAGAGCCAAGGGAGTGACCAAGAAAGCAATCACAATAGCCTGTAAGAAGCTGCTAGCCGACCATGAGACTGCGGACAGGTGATAAACAGCCTCCTGACCAACGATGGACTGAGCAACCCAGGTGGCCAGATAAGTACTGGTCAAAACCAGTAGAAAATTCTGCCAACTGTAGGCGAGTCCTAAGGTCTCAAAGACGAACAAGCTACTGGCAAAGGGGACCTGATAGACCGCAGCTAAACCAGCTCCAGCACCACAGGCAATCAAGACTTTTCGCTCTTTGAGAGCTAGTGAGAATCCCTTCGCCAAGCGACCAGCTAGAAGAGCCCCGACCTCACGTGGGGCTCCTTCTTTTCCGACCGATGCGCCTGCTCCAACAATTGCCACCTGCATACCTGAATGAAGGAGGTGGGCTAAGGGCGCTGGTTCCCTGTCTCCAGCTAAGTCAATTTGCTGACGAATAGACAGGATCTGATAACGCCTTTGCAGGACATACCAGAAGCCAGCTGCCAAGCACCCAGTCACACACAAAACCAGAAATCTACGGAGACCTCCAACTTCTTGAAATTGCTGGAGCAAATCCGAACTAGCTTGGCCAAAGGCCAGCTCTTGCACCCCTTCTAGTAGATAATGACAGGCAATTCCGACCAGACCCGTCCCAATCCCTAATGATAAGGTGGCTAGAAGTAACCTCAGTCCGTAGGGTAGACTTTGGAGTCGTACTTTCATTGGATTAGAGTTCAGCAAGGATCGCTTTTAGCAATCCTTTGAAGTCACCTTTGACGCGCTCAGTCACTTCTACTACTTCTTCGTGGTTGAGCTCTTCTTGGAAACCAGCCGCAAAGTTGGTAATACATGAAATACCAAGAACCTTCAAGCCAGAATGCGCTGCAATGATGACTTCAGGAACAGTTGACATTCCGACAGCATCTGCACCAAGAGTCTTAAACGCACGGATTTCAGCTGGAGTTTCGTAGGTAGGACCAGTCACACCGATATAAACCCCATCATCCAATTTGATACCCAATTTGTCAGCTACTTTATGAGCTGTCTCACGGTATTCAGGTGTGTAAGCTTTGGACATATCAGGGAAACGTGGACCAAAATCATCCAAGTTTTCACCGATCAATGGGTTTTGACCAGTCATGTTGATATGGTCTGTGATAGCCATCAAAGTACCTGGTCCATATCCGATACCACCGGCAGCGTTGGTAACAAGAACTCCTTCACATCCCAAAACTTTCATGACACGAACTGGGAAAGTCACTACTTCTAGTGGGTTTCCTTCGTAGAAGTGGAAACGTCCTTGAAGGGCCAAAACCTTGCGTCCAGCAAGCTCACCGTAGACCAATTTACCCGCATGGCCGACAACCGTTGAACGACCCCAGTTTGGAATTTCAGAGTAGTCTACTACGACTGGATTTTCGATTTCTTCAGCCAGTTCTCCAAGACCTGATCCAAGGATCAAGCCAAACTCAGGTGCTTCCATTCCTTTGCCTTTCAAAAAAGCAGCTGTTTCATTGATTTTTGCTAATAATGTCATTGCATATCTCCTTTATGATTTCCTTAAAAATTGGCCAATTTTGTCAAATGTATTGGCATTGCGAATGGTCAACAAACGGTAATCCGGCATCTTGAGGACTTGTCTGTGGTAAGCGGTCTTTGTATAGGTCTCTTCTGAGTATTTGCCCCAGTAGATCCCAAGGCTTCCACGATGGATGATTTCATCACCGAGCGAAAAAGAAGAAACCAACTCCCAAACAGCATCCTGATCGAGGCCTTCTGTGTAAAAGAGAACATCCTTGCGGGCCAAATCCTCCTGCCACCAGGCTGGTAGAGCAGCGAGATCTTGCGCATAGTCCTCAGCTGAAAAGAGAGAAAAAGACTGGATAAAGGGATAGTGATCACGAAAGAAATGTCCCAGCAAATCTACCAATTCTTCTTTAGAAGCAGCAGATTCAAAGAAGATATTGCCACTATTGATGTAGGTCTCTACCCCATCCAGCCCGATCGTTTGAAGCTCCTCTCGAAGCTCTGCCATCACGACCTTATTCTTCCCGCCAACATTGATCCCTCTTACGAGGAGAGCGAAGCGTGTCATCTTAGTTCAATTTGTCTAAGAAGCTTTCACCGATCATGGCTTTTTCAACACCAAAGTTCTCTGCAATCGTCGCAGAGATATCAGAGAAATGGCCAACTGGAATCACGCCATTGCCCTTGAAGGATGGATTATAAGCCAAGAATGGAATGTATTCACGCGTATGGTCTGTACCAGCGTAAGTCGGGTCATTTCCGTGGTCTGCAGTGATCATCAAGAGGTCATCTTCACGCATAGCTGCAATGATTTCTGGCAAGCGTTCGTCAAATTCATGCAAGCAATCGCGGTAACCATGAGCATTGCGACGGTGACCGTAAAGAGCATCAAAGTCTACCAAGTTGGTAAATGAGAACCCTTCTTGGAACTCAGGAAGTCCCATGGTCTTAATCAAGGTATCCATACCGTGACTATTTGATTTGTTGTGGCCCATATCGTGGTTGATACCAGCTCCGTTGAAGATATCGTTGATCTTACCAACTGCATAGGTATCAATACCTGCTTCGTTCAACTTGTCCAAAACAGTTGGCGCAAATGGTGAAACAGCCAAGTCACGACGGTTGGCTGTCCGTGTAAAGTTGCCTGGTTCCCCAACATAAGGACGCGCAATGATACGGCCTAGAAGAGCTGGACGTTCCAAAGTGATAGAACGAGCATATTCACAGATACGGTAGAGTTCATCCAAAGGAATAATGTCTTCGTGAGCTGCAATTTGAAGGACAGGGTCTGCTGATGTATAAATGATCAACTCACCAGTTTCCATTTGACGTGGTCCAAAGTCATCGATGACCGCTGTACCAGAATATGGTTTGTTGGCTTCACGGATGACCTTACGTCCTGAGAATTCTTCAATTTTAGTCAAAATTTCTTCAGGGAAACCATTCCAGAAGGTATCAAAAGGTTCTGTAATGTTGAGCCCCATAATTTCCCAGTGACCAGTCATGGTGTCTTTCCCAAGAGAGACTTCTTGCAATTTTGTTGCATACCCAGTTGGGTTGCTTTCAGCTGGCACAGTCTTCAATGGTACTTCACGAGGAATATTTCCAAGACCGATTTTGGCCATGTTTGGTACATTCAAACCGACGGTTTTAGAGATGTGGCCCAAAGTATCAGATGCTCCATCTGGAACACCTGCATTGACAAAGTTATTGGCATCTGGTGCAGCACCGATCCCAACTGAATCCAGCACAACTAAGTGCATGCGTTTAAATTTTGACATATACTGCCTCTTTCCTTTATTAAACTAGCTATATTATACCATATCCCTATAAGAAGAGAGCCGTTGATAGATCCGGCCCCTCTTTAGAGAAACCTATTTTTCAATGATGACAGGGCCATCTGGTGTCCCTACAATCACTTTTGAAATCATGTTCAAGAACAAACCGTGCTCTACAACGCCTACGGTATGATCCAATTCATTGGCTAGAACATCTGCATCCTCGATCACCTTGAGATCCAAGTCAAGGATGAAGTTGCCTTGGTCTGTTACAAAACGTTGATCACCCGCAAGACGGAAAGCAGGATGGTAACCCTTTTGATCAAAGTGACGGAAGAGATTTTCAGCCCCGTATTGCACTACTTCCACTGGAAGTTTGAATGCTCCAAGAGTTGCAACTTGTTTGGATTCATCCACGATCCAAATGCAGTCTTTTGAATTGGTTGCGACGATCTTTTCCATGAGGAGAGCCCCACCGCCACCTTTGATCCCATTCAATTGAGGATCCACTTCATCTGCGCCATCCACTGTCACATCGACCACTTCGACATCGTCGATGGCCTTGAGCGGGATGCCTAAACTTTCAGCCTGATCATAGGTCACACTCGAAGTTGTGACAGCTGTGATCTGCAAGCCTTCTTCTTTGATGCGACGACCCAATTCAGCCACAAAATAATAAGCAGTTGACCCTGTACCGAGACCGACAATCATGCCGTCTTTGACAAACTCAGCCGCCTTAATTCCTACCTGTTCTTTTAGGTTTACCATCATAGACCTCCTTTTATATTCTCTTACAGTATAGCATATTCTGTAAGAGATTTCACTAATTATTTGAAAACCTTTCCAGTTTTAGTTCTAAAAGCAAAACCTTGCCCGTCCGCTGACTTTACGATAGAATAGAGATGAATCTACAGGAAAAGAGAAATGACATGATTACTAAAGAATTTGATACTATTGCTGCCATCTCGACCCCTCTTGGTGAGGGGGCTATCGGGATCGTCCGCTTGAGCGGGACAGACAGCTTTGCCATTGCGCAAAAGATCTTCAAAGGTAAAGATTTGACCAGCGTGGCTAGCCACACGCTCAACTACGGTCATATCGTAGATCCAGATAAGAACGAGATTCTTGACGAAGTCATGGTTGGAGCCATGCGCTCGCCGAAGACCTTCACCCGTGAGGACATCATCGAGATCAATACCCACGGCGGGATTGCCGTAACCAATGAAATACTACAATTGGTCATCCGCGAAGGAGCTCGATTAGCTGAACCTGGTGAGTTTACCAAGCGGGCCTTTCTGAACGGTCGGGTCGATTTAACCCAGGCTGAGGCCGTCATGGATATTATTCGCGCCAAGACCGACAAGGCTATGAACATTGCAGTCAAACAGTTGGACGGTTCCCTGTCTGACCTCATCAACAACACGCGCCAAGAGATCCTCAATACCCTGGCCCAGGTCGAAGTCAATATCGACTATCCTGAGTACGATGATGTCGAAGAAGCAACCACTGAGATCATCCGTGAAAAGACCCGTGAATTTGAAGCCCTCTTGACCAACCTCCTCAAGACTGCCCGTCGCGGTAAGATCTTGCGTGAAGGGATCTCTACTGCTATCATCGGTCGACCAAACGTCGGCAAGTCCAGCCTCCTCAATAATCTTCTTCGCGAAGAAAAAGCTATCGTGACCGATATCGAAGGAACAACCCGTGACGTTATCGAAGAATACGTCAACATCAACGGTGTTCCCCTCAAACTAGTCGATACGGCCGGAATCCGTGAGACCGAAGACATCGTTGAGCAAATTGGTGTCGAACGGTCGAAAAAAGCCCTCAAAGAAGCTGATTTGGTCCTCCTCGTCCTCAATGCTAGCGAACCCTTGACCGACCAAGATCGCCAACTCCTTGAAATCTCTCAAGATAGCAACCGCATCATTCTCCTCAATAAGGTCGATCTCCCAGAGAAGATCGAAATCGACCAACTGCCGGAAGATCATATCAAGATTTCCGTTCTGAAAAACCAAAACATCAATCAAATTGAAGACCGGATCAACGCCCTCTTCTTCGAAAATGCTGGGCTGGTTGAGCAAGATGCGACGTATCTTTCTAATGCTCGTCACATCTCTCTGATCGAGAAAGCTGTTGAAAGCCTGCAAGCGGTCAACGAAGGCTTGGCCCTCGGTATGCCGGTAGACCTGCTTCAAGTCGATCTCACCCGCACCTGGGAAATCCTCGGAGAAATCACAGGGGATGCTGCTCCAGATGAGCTCATCACCCAACTCTTCAGCCAGTTCTGTCTTGGAAAATAACAAAAAATGCGTATGTGTGCAAACATACGCATTTTTTTGTTTTATTTTGCTTGTTCTAATCGCTCGACGGTCTGATACGCTTGGTAGATCAGGAAGAGCCCAGTAGCATTCAAGACTGGAATCGCAATCGGCAACTCGGTCACGATTTGTGAGAAAGGTGAATTGCCAACAAAATGAAGTCCAAACCCAGCTACTAAATATCCCCAGCCTGCTAGAGCTAGATCCTTGCGTCCTCTGCTTGCTTGGACAATCAAGAAGAGCCCTAGCATAACAAGACCTGTGTAGACCCAGTGAGACATGGGTGCATTGGCCACACGACCAAGAATCCCTGACACCGTGTAAGAGAAACCTTCCGGCATATCCTGACGGATATAGGCAAAGTCCTCCACGATCTGGAAACCAAGACCAGAGGCAATCGCCAAGAGGAAGATCGACTTGATGCGACGGACGCTGAACAAATAGAGGACAAAGAAGATAGGGATCAACTTAAAGGGTTCCTCAAAGAGGGGCGCAGCGATGGCACTCTCGTACTGGTTCCAAAAGTCGCTATTTGGAGCGATCGCTTGAATCATATCATGGAAATAAGTATTGGCAAAGCTAGACAACCAACCGGCAACAAAGCCCCCACCTAATACAGAAAATAGAACCGGTACCCAAGACAACTTCCACTTCTTGGCAAAATGAAAGAGAGCCCAAACAGCAGGAAGTGCATAGACCAAAAGGATCAAGGTCGAAAGTCCCACAATCCCGTACTGGCTACCAGACATCCAACCTTCCGTCAGTGACTGGGTCTCATAGGCTAGGCCGATCGCTAGCAAGAGTAAATAGAGAAACAAAATCGATTTGCGTTTCATAAAAGACCTTTCTAAAGTGAAATGAAAAAGGCTGGAAGACCAGTCTTTTCCGTGTACTATCATTGTAACAGGATCATCTTAAAAAAACAATAAACTGAGCTCTCAAATTCAGCTCCTACTTCAATACTGCAAGAATCTGGCGAATCATGTCTGGATCCCCATCTGGCAATGTAACCGTTTCAGCATGGTCCAAGATCCCTTGGGTAAATTGCGTCATAAACTCTTCACTATTGAGTTCATCTGCAGACTGTTGCCAGTGGCTCGGTACAGGATAGATCGTCACTGTCCCATCACCGTTGGATGCATAAGTGATATTTCCTTCTGCTGAATAAGAACCAAACAGATGACGCACATCTTTTGGATAATCAACACCCAAGCCACCATTATAAATCTTTGTTCCAGCTGCACTATTTGAAATATTTAATTCTGATGGCACGTTCTTGATCACATAAGCCCAGACACGCGCAGCTTCGACCTGAGCATCGGTGTAGCCTGGATAATCATTCTGATCCGCCTTCTTCGAAGACTTGACCTCGCTATCCGATCGAGTATTCCACTTCTTGGCCTTACTCGTCTTTGTCGTACTACTGCTATCCTCTGTATCTGCTTGCTCCCGATCTTTGGGTTGCTCTTTCTTGCGATAGTAGAAATTGTCATCATCACCATAAGCCGGTGACTGACCCGCCCAGATCCGATCCTTGGACTTGTCTGAAGCATCGTCCTTGCCAGCTTTCTGACCTTTTGGAAGGAGCAAGAGACCGTAGCCTCCAACACCTGACTTGGCACTGACCGTCATCTCAGCAATCTGGTCCTTCTGCTTAAAGCTCGATGCATTGAGTTCAACATCCTCGCTAACCAAGCCCTTGTCATCAAAAACCAGCTCATTGCCACGACCATCGATCCAAGTCCCCTTGATACTCGAGTAGTCCTTATCCTTGATCGCTTTCAAGTCCATGCCGGACTGCTTCTTTTCCGAAGTGCTGGTCTGCTTGGTGTCCGAGCTCTTAGGCATTACCGTCCTATGAGGACGACCACACGAAGCCAAAACCAAAGCAGAAAGCACAAGCACAAAACCTTTTTTCATATCAATCTCCCTTCACACACCTACTATTTTAGAAAAATAAGAAAGGAGAGTCAATGGAAAAGTGGAGGGAGATTGTAATATAGAAACTGATATAAAACAATTCTGTTAGTTATCTAATTACCTAATTTTTTAGAGAATAAAAACATGCCAGTTTCCAAGTAGTTGATTTGTGCGATTGTACAGTTACTTAAATCTTAAGATTACAAAAACCTCAAATTCGTCAATTTTAGTTTTTGTACCTCTAAATTGTCAAATTAAGTTAGACTTTTCAAATAACTCAGAAAAACTTGGTAGGGAAATTGATAATACAATAATTTCCTAGGAATTCTATTTCTTGAGGCTGGGACAAAAGTCCTAGCCTCTCAATTGTTTTTGGATTGTTGAGCAAGACGCAGTGGTTGAGCGGGCTCTACTACGCTGATTTCATCAGCTTTTCCAGCCCTACTCAACTGTGCGGAGGTGGGACGACGAAATCGAATTCTAACGAATTACCGATTTCAGTCCCACTCCCATAATTTTGAGAAATATTCGTAAAATCCATTTGTTTAGGTAATCCATTTCGCCTTAATAAGCCATTAGAATGTTCATTGAGACCTCGTTGACCATGACATCCTGGATCCGCAAAGAAAATATCAATGCCATGTGCATTCGAAATAGATTTCCAATTAGATAATTCTTTCCCACAATCAAAAGTTATCGACTTAAAGAGATGACTGGGAACTTGAGACAACCATTCAGATAAATGTGGTGTTTATCTGAGCCTAACATAGATGGCTTTTTCTGTCTAGCTTAATTTTACAAATTGGGATATATTTAATTTCCTTCACTTCTCCAATGTTTGTATGCCTCTCCTGCTACAATTGATTGAAGTAGTTTGAATAAATTTTCATCTTGAAATAATTTGACAAAAACTTCATTACTTGAATTTGAGAAATCCACAACCCGATCTTCAAATTCTTTTGGAAATAGTGAATTTTTAAACATAGGAAAATCATTTCCTTTTGCCAAAGAACGTTGTTTGTCTGTCGGATTATTAACAATCTGATTAACAAGCATTTCAAGTATAACACGGTCATCTTCAGTAAATGTATCTGGGAACTGACTATTAATTTTTTCAATTATTGCAGTTAAGCTATCCTTCTCCTCAGGAACCTTTACAGTTGGATTAATTTTTTCTTGTTGTTTATACTGAGACTGTTCACTAGATGATAAATTTATAGAACCAAAACCATCCTGCGTCAACTTGTAATATTCCATACGAATCTTATCTTCAATATCTACATAATCTACGCCTGGAATTGGTAAAAGATTTATCAAATAAGTAACAAAAATACTCTCTTCCAATAAATCTTTGTCAAAAAGTCTTATAAGTTGAGAAATATAATTATATTTTTCTTTAAAACCTCTAAGGAGAGTTCTAAATTCATACTGAACTGTATCATCTAGTTCTTTATATCTTTCAATTATCGGTCTAAAGGCTGCCGAAAGACGTCCAAGCAATTTTGCATCTTGTTCTATGCTAGCTTTGCTATAAAGACCAGAAACTTTAAGAACGTCTTCATCAGTATAAATTTTGTACTTACGAATTTTTTCTTTAGCATCATAAAGCATATTGGGATCAATAGCCTTATCAAGACTGGAAACTTCATAAAATGGTTGAAATGCTTTTTGAATTTCTTCTGCTGTATTTTTAAAATCCAAAATAAATGTATCTGATTTATTAGTTGTCGTTCGATTAAGGCGAGATAATGTCTGAACAGCTTTGACACCACGAAGTTTCTTATCTACAAACATTGTATGTAACAATGGTTCATCAAAACCTGTTTGATATTTTTCAGCAACAATTAAAATATTGAAGTCAGCCCCATGAAAGACTTCTTTTAATTGATTTTCCTTTACATGAGAACCATCTTTAAGAATATTTAAACCAACTTCATTGTAGTAATCATCTCCATCAATAACGTCACCTGAAAAAGCTACTAGAACTCCTATATCACGATATCCCTTTTCATCAATATATCGTTTAAATTCATTTAAGTAACGAACTGCTGCCAAACGAGAACTCGTTACAACCATTGCTTTCCCTCTACCACCTATACTATGACGTGTCTTTTCTCTAAACGTCTCAATCATAATCTCAGTTTTCTGAGCAATATTATATGGGTGGAGGTCAGCATAACGAGTGATAATTCGCTTGGCAGTTGAAGGTGGAAGCTTTGGATCATCCTCAACCAACTTAGCTATCTTGTATGCTGTATGGTATGTCATGTAATTTTTTAAAACATCTAAAATAAAGCCTTCTTCGATAGCTTGTCTCATTGAATAAACATGAAATGGAACAAAACTACCGTCAGCTTGCTGAGTTCCAAACATTTCCATTGTTTTCACTTTAGGAGTTGCTGTAAAAGCATAGAATGAAATATTTTCATGTCGTCCCTGTCCAAGCAAAATAGTATTTAATTCATCTTCTTCGTCACGTGCTTTTGAAGCTTCTTCTTCATCAAACTCTTCCCACTCTTTTAAAGCATCCTCTGTGTCTGATAATGCTCTTCTCAATTTTTGAGCTGCTGTTCCTGTCTGTGAAGAATGTGCTTCATCCACAATGACAGCGAAACGTTTGCCTTTTGTTGAATCGACTTCCTGATAAATAACTGGGAATTTTTGCAGGGTAGTTATTATGATTTGGCGACCATCATTTATTGCTTTCAACAAATCCTTAGAAGATTTGTTGTCTCCAATAGTCTCAACTAGACCTGTTGTAGCATCAAATGAGGTTATAGTATCTTGCAATTGCCGATCTAGTACTGTTCTATCTGTAACAATTATAACTGAGTTAAACAAGGGTTGATTCTGATCATTGTGAATTCTCTGTAAGTGATAAGCTAACCAGGCAATTGAATTAGATTTTCCAGAACCTGCTGAGTGTTGAATCAAATAATGATTTCCAGAACCGTTCTGTTGAGTATCTTCTACTAACTTTTTAACAACATCTAACTGATGATATCGTGGGAAAATCAACGTTTTCTTCTCAATCTGTTTTCCAGACGAATTCTTTTCAATCTTAACTTCTAGATTCATAAATCTCTGAATGATATCTAAGAGAGCATCTTTTTGTAAAACATTGTGCCAAAGATAGGCTGTTATATAATCGTCATCACGTTCGGGATTCCCAGCACCACCTACATTACCAGCACCATTCGAGCCTTGATTAAACGGTAGAAAATAGGTCTTATCTCCAGCTAATTTCGTAGTCATCCAGACCTCGTGAGTATCAACTGCGAAGTACACAAGAAAACGACGATTAAATTGAAAAACCAATTCTTTTGGATCTCTATCAAACATAAACTGTTTTTTTGCATGTTCTACAGACTGATTCTTAAACTGATTTTTCAGTTCAAGAGCTACCAGGGGTATACCATTTATAGACAAAACGATATCAATTGTATTTTTGTTATGCGGGCTATAAGCAAACTGACGTGTAATCGTAGTTTTATTCGCTTGATAAGCAAGACAAAGTTGATCATTTAAAGTCGAAGACGGTTTAAATTGTATTACTTTAAATTTACAGCCTCTATCCTGCATACCATTACGTAGTACATGTAAAATCCCATGGTTATTAACTTCTTGTTCAAATCTCTTGAAAAAAGAGCTTTCAGGATTTACTCCAACTACCTTTTTGTAACGTTCCCACATTTTACTCTGTGTTTCCTGAACATAGGTTAAAAGAGCATATAAGTCGAGACCTTTAGTCGCATCATAGTTTGAGTCTTGAAATTTAGTTTTTATCCACCCACCCGCTGGTGAACTTAACCAAGTTTCAATATCTTCTTCAAATCGTTTTTCATTATCTTCCATATTATTCCTTATCTTCTTCATCGTTTTCCGATGAACTTTCTTGCTCATCATTTCCTAACACACCTATCTGAGGAATAGTTGTATTTTGCATTATTTTTGATATACGTTCAGCATGAGAATTAGCAATCTCAGCCATAGCAGGTGCAATGGTTTTGTAAATATCAATTCTAGGAATAGTTATACTCTTCATTGCCTTTGTTATTGTTTCTCCTAACAGAATTGCATTGTGGGCCTGTATTGTCTTTGTGTAGGCTTCAACCGCTTTTTGAAATTGTTTCGACATTTCAAGAAGTCCTTGTAGTGCAACAGTTGAAACCTTTGTATTTTGGTAAAATTTTCTTTCAAGTAGCTCATCTTGAATTTGGTGAAATTTATTAGCATAGGTCCGAACTTCATTTTTACAGAACTTCCAATCATTAAAGCTCATTTCTTTATGGTGGGCGACCTTATTTCGGACATTTCTAATCTTCGTTATGACTTCTTCATCAATATCATACTTAGGTAGTAAGGGCTTTATATTCACTTCCCACAGACTTCTAAATTCTATCTTTTCAGCTATTTTTGAGAGTTTTTCGTATAGATTGCTATCTTTGCTAATACCATAAAATTCATAAGATTTACCAACTAATAGCCAATCTTTCGCAAACAAGAGTTTTTCTAGTTGACTCAAATCTAAATCTTCAACATAAGCATTTAAGGTTTGTTTTTTCCGTCCATCGGTGGCAGCTGTCACATCATAAAAATGGTAAATTAAATAAAATATTTTCCTTAAATTGGTTTCATAATCAAGAAGAGTCGAGTAACACTTTTTCGCATAATAGGCTGATAAATCAGCAGAGTAGAGAGTTACTTCAAAATGTTGACTCAAGACTCCACTTATCCTTGCCCTAAACTTATCATAGAAATATGTCTTCCTCCAGTGGATATCAACTGTCGCTTTTAGTCGACAATGAAGAATATTATCTGATTTTCTGATGATTGTTTTAAATTGTAGCGGATTATCCTCTGGGAAATAGTAAGTAAGCGTATTGGTTTTCTCTAACCGATTAATGTCATGAACCCTTTCAAAGGATTTCCAAAATAGCTGGCGTAAGTCTCCGTCTTGGATTTTTGGTTTTAACAATAGTTCAAAATCAACTTTCATAGCCTTCCACCTGCTTTTTCCCTGTCACATACTCATAAATCATTGATTTTTTATAGCTTTCAAACTCAAAAATGAGATTTTCTTTTTCCGCTATGATAGTGTCAATTTGGGCTGTTTTTTGGTCGAGGTAATTGGCGATAGAATTTTGTTCATCTCTATTAGGCAACAGTATTAACATACTCTTTAGAATTTTTTGAGAAATACTAAAAACTTTAACACCTGATACACGTGACCCTACTTGTTTCCTGTGCAATTCGCTTGAAAAATAATAAGCTAAATATCTAAAATTTATTCTAGTTTTATCAATAATTCTAGCTATTATTGTATGATACCCTGCAAATGCAATCCCATCTGACGTAAGTGAAGAAAAATTACCACTTCCACTAATATCTTCTGAAGTATCTGCAAAAACAAAATCCCCTTGGTTTAATAATGCATTCTTTTTACTCTCTAAATAAAAATTACTTATAAACGGAAGTTGATTTATTTTAGGATTAAAGTAAACTGGGTACTTTGAATGAATTTGACCATAGTTTATAACAGGGATACCAGTTTCAGTTAGGTTTTCCTTTGTAATACTTAGTCCTTTTGAGTAGGAAAGTATATTTTTACTTCTCACTACTTCCCATCCCTCAGGAATATCTCCAATCCAATCAATGCCAGATGGTACTAATGTTACATTTGGGTCAAGTCCCTTTGTGACAATTTCTGTAATCAACGATTGCTTATAGGCTTTTAATTCCTCGATGGATTTCTTGCTATCGCTAATAATCTCATCAATCAAGGCTGTCTTTTCATCAAGAAATGTCGCTATTTTTTTTTGAACAGTTTTATCAATAGGATAAACATATTTTAAATTTTTGAACTCATTTTTATTCAAATCCCATTGACCAATTCTAAGACCTGCAGATATTCTCCTATATTCTTGTTTATATGCTGGGTTACGTAAAGCGTAGTGTAAAAAGCGTAAATCAAATCGCTCGTTATCAACTTCAAAGGTATAATAAGCCGGTGATACTATACCTCTAAGATTAGAAATAGCCATTGAACCTTGCCAAGCTTTCATTTTATTAATTACCAAATTACCCGGACTAACAAATTTATATCCTGATGTATCCAATGAAGTTACATTGTGATTATCAGAACGTGAATTTTTTGGAATAATACCATAATCTCGATAAAGAGATAACACTTCTTCATTAGGATATCCCTTTATTGATATTTCGTTTAAAAAATATCTTGATTTTAAAACTTCCCACTCTTCAGGGATTGAACCTATCCATTTGATACCACTATCTTTCATCTGACTCATTAACATCTCCCCTCGTGATTTCATTTAACCGAATTAAAAGCACAATCCCTAAATGCAATAGAAATTTTTTTCTAGATTCATCAAATTCGGAATCTCTTTCTTCTAATGCTTGCTTGTGACTATGTCTAAAAACTTGCAATTGTTTGCGAAAATTCTTCAATTGACCTTCTGTAAACAAACCATAAAAACTAGATTCGTCTACTGAGAGGAACTTACCATTAGATAATTTCATAAGATTCTCAATCACTTCAGCAATTGTTCTTAATTTCTTATCATCAGTTTGTTGTTCCCATGTCGCATCTCTAAGAGAGATTTTTTTAATAATAGTCTGTAAATCGTCAGGTACTGGCTGAAGGGTTATGTCGTCTTTAAGAATATCTAACCCTAAGATTAATATGCGTCTCTCATCCCACGAGACTGTACCTAAAAATCCACGTTCCTTTTGAATATGAGATCTTATTTTATTATAAGCAAAGTCATAAAGAGTGCTTGGAGATTTTAATGCGTTAGGAAATTGTATTATTCTATACCCCTGACTATCTAAATACCGACGAATAAGTTGAAATTCAGTATTCAAAGTCCTATTTTTGTAATATTTTTCATTATCAGGACTAATTAATTCTTTGAATCTTTCAATCATTTCATTATCATCAAAGTAAATAAACTCATCAAGTTCAATCATCTTTTTCTTCGCCTCTTTGATCAATAAGGGTTTTAAAATTCTTAATGATTCTCTCTTCTAAAGTTTTAATGCGTTGAGAAATATCTTTTGAACTTTCTGGCGCTTGATATTTGTAAAACAAACGTGTAAATGGAATCTCAAAACCAATCTTTGTTTTACTTTTATCAACCCAAGCGTCTGGATTGAAAGGCAGTACTTCTCTATTGATGTAAGTATCAATATCTTCTGTCAGAGGAATATCCTCAGTATCACGCTTGCTAGTATCAGGTTCTGTTTTCCCATTTTTCTTTCTGATAATATTGCCACTTTCATCATATAGAGGTGTTTCAACAACAACTTTTTGATAACCAAAAAAATCATTATTAAATATTTTAGACTCTACAATCGAATCATCTTCACTATAAACTTTATTAGCAAATTCTCCATAAGCCTCTACAATTAGTTCTCGGCGTTTCTTATCAATATCCACCTTCTTTTCACCAATATTTTTACGACGCTTAACAAATGCTTTACTTGCATCTAATAACTGCACTTTCCCCTGTCGTTCTTTATTTTTATTTTTGGTTATAATCCAAATATAGGTAGAAATTCCAGTGTTATAAAACAAATCTGTCGGTAGTTGGATAATAGCTTCCAGCCAGTCATTCATAATTACATATCTACGAATTTCTGATTCTCCACCTCCTGCATTACCAGAAAATAGTGCTGAACCATTATGGATAATTGCCATACGTCCTGTATCTTTTAATTTAGCGATACCATTTAGTTGGAAAAGAAGCTGACCATCTGAAATCTTAGGTAAACCGACAGCAAAACGGCCTTTTTCTCCTAAATCTGCTTCTGCTTTTACAGCACTCTGGTCTTTCTTCCAATCGATACCAAATGGAGGGTTTGATATCAAATAATCAAAAGTATAACCTGAAAAAGCATCTTTTGAGAGAGTTGATCCTAAGGCCATATTATCTGGATTTCCCCCACGAATCATAGTGTCTGCTTTTGCAATAGCATAGGTTTCTGGGTTTAACTCTTGACCAAACGTTGTTACATCTGCATTAGCATCTAACGCTTTAATTCGCTCCATCATAGCTGAAAGCATTTGAGAGGTTCCCATTGTCTGATCGTAAATAGTTCTTACAATAGCTTTATCTGATGGCTTTTCATCAATCAAGAGGATATCTGTCATCAGATAAATAATATCTCGACTAGTAAAGTGCGCTCCTGCATCTTCTCCATAGCTTTCTGAAAAACGACGAACAAGTTCCTCAAAAATGTAGCCCATGTCTGTTGAAGTCACTGTATCCGCTCCCAGATAGGCCTTTTGACTATTAAATTCTTGAATCACTGAATAAAGCGCATCATTATTCTGCATTTTAGTGATTTCCTTATCGAATTCAAAATTCTCTAAAATATCTTGAACATTTTCTGAGAAACCATTAATAAATGACCTAAAGTTTTCTTCAATGTTCTCTGCATCAGACAGAAGTGTATCAAAAGTAAAGTTGCTAGTATTATAGAAACTATAGCCTGAAGCATCTGATAATTTACGATTTTTAATCTGTTCAACTTTGATAGTTTTTACCTTCTCTACAGTCTCCAGAACAGCTTCTCGAGTAGGAAGCAAAGTATCATGAAGTCTTTTAATGACTGTCATAGGTAATATTACCTTACCATACTCATGTGGCTTATATAGACCACGTAGAATATCAGCTGTCCCCCAAATGAGAGCAGCCTTTTTTTGAATATTAATTGTAGTTTGCTTTTGATGTTCATTTTCCGTTTTAATGTTCGACATTATTCTACTCCCACTTAAATAAATTATTAAAAAACTTGTAATCGCTTTTATTGTATCATATTTTATGTAACATTAAAAATTTAAAAAAGCCACTAATGATAGTGACTATAAGGTTTTTGAATAGTTTAGTCATTAGAATTTCATAATTTATTAAAATATATTTTTATGCTTACTTTCTCCTATTATTCCACACCATGGATATCTTATGAACTTGATCAAAATTTGGTCAAAAAAAGAGTGTGGGACAAAAATCGGTAATTCGTTAGAATTCGATTTCGTTGTCCCACCTCCGCACAGTTGAGTAGGGCTGTAAAAGCTGATGAAATCAGCGTAGTAGAGCCCACTCAACCACTGCGTCTTGCTCAACAATCCAAAAACAATAAAGAGGCTAGGACTTTTGCCCCAGCCTCTTGTGATTGAATTATTGTCCCCTGCCGGAATCGAACCAGCAACTACTCCTTAGGAGGGAGTTGTTATATCCATTGAACTAAGGGGACCGATAAAAAAAGAAGCGAGATCACTCCCGCCTCCTTGTTCGTCTTAACGACGGATTTCTTTAATACGAGCTGCTTTACCTTGCAATGCACGAAGGTAGTACAATTTCGCACGACGTACTTTACCGTAACGTACAACTTCAATCTTGTCTACACGTGGAGTGTGTACTGGGAATGTACGTTCAACACCGACACCGTTAGAGATTTTACGAACAGTGTACATTTCAGTGTGTCCTTGACCTTTACGAGCGATAACAACGCCTTCAAAGATCTGGATACGTTCACGAGATCCTTCGACAACTTTCGCGTGTACACGAACAGTGTCACCAGGACGGAATGCAGGGATATCAGTACGAAGTTGACCTTCTGTCAAACTTTGGATTAATGGATTCATTTTATTCTCCTATCTTCGTCAATCTTGAGGGACCTCCCTCAGCGGATAAACTGTATTTTTGTGCTTCCATTACGCACAAAGACTATCATATCAGATATTTTTAGGTTTGTAAAGCTCTTTTCTCTACTTTTTTGCAACTTTTTGACCGGAATAAATGCTCCACTCTTTTGGCAGGCAATAGGCGATAGCACAGGCGATAACAAAGAAAGGAAGATTGCCATACCCAAAGACCTCTCCTCCGATGAAGATCGGTGCGAGCAAGGTCGTGGTCGCACTGCCAAAGACACTGGCATAACCAATAGCGGCCACGACTAAGACGGGTAAGCCCAGCATAGGAGCAAGAAAGACTCCAAGCGTAGCTCCGATCGCAAAGAGCGGTGTCACTTCTCCCCCTTGGTATCCAGCTGAAATCGTCACCACGGTAAAGAGAAGCTTCAAGATCCAGTCATAACTCTGCGCACTGCCCTGATGAAAAGCCACATCAATCAGATTGGTTCCAAGTCCACTATAAGTGCCGACCTTGGTCAGCTGGAGGGTCAAGAGGACCAAGCTGAGTCCAGCCCCTATAAGGGCAATCCGGATATAGGGATTAGGCAGGACTTTCGCGACTGTTTTCTTCAACCAGGAAAGGCTAACTGCAAAGAGTTTCCCAGCAAGGCCAAAAGCCAGGCCAAGAAGGGCAACTTTGATCAAGTTCTCTGGTGTCCAGCTCAGCGTTTCTTTTAGTGGCACAGCAAATTTCTCCAAGCCAAGGGCATGAGAGGTGAAGCTAGCCACGATTGAGGCGATGAGCGCAGGATAGAGAGCTATCAACTGCAACTCCCCAACTGTCAAGACTTCAAGGGCAAAGAAGGTTGCTGCGAGTGGCGTCTGAAAGAGCCCCGCAAAACCAGCTGCCATCCCAGTCATGAGAAAAATACGCGAAGCATCTGGAATCTTGATATGACGGGCAAAACGATGCGAAAGGGTCGCTCCGATCTGAACCGCTACACCTTCCCGACCGACTGAACCACCAAAGAGATGGCTCATCCAGGTCGTCAGCATAATCAAAGGAACCAAAACCAAGGGGATTCTCTCCTCACGCGCGTGTCCGACATCAAAGATCAGGCCCATCCCTTTTGAAGCCTTGCCACCAAAACGTTTATAAAGATAAACGATGACAAGCCCCGCTATGGCTAGAAAAAGAATCAAGGGCCAATGCTGGCTTCGGAAATCACCGATCAGGAGAAGACCTTGACCAAAAATCATGTCAATGGCACCGACCAAGAGACCAATGAAAAGAGCCATCCCTGTTAGGACCACATACTGTGGTGCTTTTTGCTTGATCGATAGACTAGTCACGCGCCCTCACCTCCTCTTGGAAGTCTCTCGAGCGCTTCATCATATCTTGAAACTGAGCTTGAATAGTCGAACGATACTGCTCATCCGTCACGAGAGAGCCAACTTTCTCAAGCACCTCTCTTTCCCTTCCTTGATCGAGCACAGGTAAGCCCTGTTGCTCCTTATATTCTACAATCTGACCGACACAGACCATCCGTCTTTCCAGCAAGGCTACTAGCTCTTGATCGATCTGGTCAATGTCCTTACGAATCTGATCTAAATCCATGTGTCTCCTCTTTATTTTGGATATAAATCGAGGCTGTAATCTATTGATCCAGTCTCTTTGTCTTTAATTTGCTTTTGCTACGAGTTCTTCTGCAAAGGCTTCTAATTTTTCAATGTCTTCGTCTTCTGCAGACAAATCAACTTTGACACACTCAGAGCCTTTTTCAGCACCAGTCGCAGCGAAGCAACGGTCGAAATCATCAACTGCTTTACAGAATTCATCGTAGAAGGTATCACCTGATCCTACCACACCGTAAAGTTTGCCTTTGAGATCAAGGCCAGCCAAATCTTCGTAGAAATCTTGGATCTCATCTGGAAGCTCTCCATCACCGTAAGTATAAGTCGCTACCACTGCGATATCCGCATCAAGGAAGTCCTCCGCATCCACAGTTGTACACTCATCCACATCTACTTCGACACCAAGATCACGGAATTTGTCCGCTACGATATCAGCAATTTCTTCAGTATTTCCAGTCATACTAGCAAAAACAATCTTCGCTACAGTCATAATTTCCTCCCAAAAGCTATTTCCCGTATTATACCACTTTTTCAAGCATTTTGCACGAAACCTTTCCCAAGAAGATGAAAGAAGGGGCACGTTTCAAGAAATTGGACCGATTCAACCTAATCGCCCTTGTTCTCTTCTTGAATTGCTTTAATATCTTCGATTTCTTCATCCAATCTCTTATCAAAATCAGACTTATTTTTGAAGGGATACGAATATGTGCGCCAAGTGTACCATTTTAGTCCTTCTTCACCCTTATAGTACCACTCAATTTTTGTTGGTCGAAATTCTTTGTTGTAGGTGATACAAACCTTGGTGAATTGAAGTTTTTTATTTAAATAAATCGCCTCAAATTCTGGCGGATATTCCTCTTTCATCAATTTTTCATCCACAAATCTTTTCGGTGAGCCAGTAATTTGATAGTTGGACTTCTTAATTTCATCAGTAGTAATTTTCTTACTTAATAGAACTGATGATAATTCTTCATTTACAGCAGATTTGTAATACTGTTTACGATCCCAGTCCTCTTTATATCCACCATAAACTGTATCGTCTTTCACTGCAGTTTCATCATTATAGTAATATTCCTTTTTCTCAAGGTCCAACCCAACCTCAAAATGCTCATCGGTAGAATCTCCCATTTTAATCATAATAAATTGCTTTTTCTTTAAAACATTCAATGCCGGTTGATTGTTACTACAACTACTTAGGAATACTGCAATAAGCATTACGATCAACACTACTACAATTGTTTTTGGAAATTCTAACCATCGTTTTCTTTTCATTGATTGTTTAATTTCTTTCATCATCTCTCTCATTCTAACAAAATATCCATACAATGTAAAACCGCCTCCACTGACCCTGCATAGTGATAAACGCTTGCTGTATGGGCCTTTTTTATGTTAAAATTGACAGAGAAAATGAGGTAATGTATGAACGTAATGAATGACATTCTTGAAAAGATTCAAGCTTATAACACGATTATTATCCACCGTCACCAGAATCCGGATCCTGATGCGATTGGGAGCCAGGTGGGCTTGCGGGATCTCCTGCGTGCGCACTTCCCTCAAAAGCGGGTCTTGGCAACTGGCTATGATGAACCGACCTTGACTTGGCTTGCTGAAATGGATGAGGTCAAGGATGAAGATTTTGAGGGAGCTTTGGTGATTGTCTGTGATACGGCCAATACTCCCCGAATCGATGACAAGCGCTATTTGAATGGTGATTTCCTGATCAAGATCGACCACCATCCAAATGACGATGCATATGGCGATCTGCTCTGGGTTGATACAGACTCAAGCTCTACCAGTGAGCTGATTGCACTTTTTGCTAAGGAATTGGATCTCGAACTACCGGTTAGTGCTGCGCGTCTCCTCTATGCAGGGATTGTCGGCGATACGGGTCGCTTCCTTTATCCTGCTACTTCGACTCAGACTTTTGAGATCGCTGCAACACTTCGAAGCATTCCCTTTGATTTTACTGCCCTTGCTCGTCAAATGGATACGATCAATCTTAAAACCGCTAAGCTTCAAGGCTACGTCTATGACCATCTCGAGATCGACGAACATGGCGCTGCGCGTGTGACCTTGACACAAGAGCTCTTGAAGAAATTTGATCTACGTGATTCTGAGACTGCTGCGATTGTTGGAGCTCCTGGACGCATCGATACCGTGTCTGTTTGGGCTATCTTTGTTGAACAGACTGACGGTCACTTCCGTGTCCGGATGCGTAGCAAACGAAAAGTGATTAATGAGATTGCCAAACGTCATAATGGTGGTGGCCATCCACTAGCTAGTGGAGCTAACTCCTACTCCCTCGAAGAAAACGACCAAATCTACAAAGAGCTACAAGAAGTGGCACGCACAAACGAAGGCTGAGAACGGTTTCTCAGCCTTTTTATCTTGGTCATGGGGTTTTCATTTGATCTTTCTTATGGTAAAATAAAGCTAATAAAATTTTTAAGGAGACTTATTATGGAAAAAAATCGTTTGTTTATCATTATCTCTGCTGCGGTAGCGATTCTTAGCTCTTTCTTGCCATGGGCAAGCCTGAATGCTGGTGCCTTTGGTTCATACAGCTGGAATGGCCTTCGCGGAGATGGATGGTTCGTTATTATCTTCGCAGTCGTTGCGATTGTCCTTGCTTGCTTGAACGATGTGAAATCTTCACTACCAAAAGGTTTTGCAATTGGTGTTATCGTATCAGGGGCTCTCTCAACTATCGTAACATTGATCGATCTATTTGGTGTAAACAAATATGCTGTTGACTTCAATGGTTATGGCGTTTCAATTGGCTTTGGTTTGATCCTTGCTTTGATCGCATCAATCGCTATTGTTGTAACTGGTCTCTTGGCGATGTCAGGTGGTAAAATCACTAAAGGAACATTCGAAGAACTTGCTGAATCTGGTAAAGGATTTGCACAAACAGTTGGACGGGTGACAACTACTACAGTTAAAACTGCAGTAGATGAAATCAAAAAAGAATCACACGAACACACTGAAGGAAAAGCTGATCAACCAGTTGAAGCACCAAAAGATCCAAATCAATCTGAACAATAATAAGATTATCATCACCTTAGCATAGCTAGGGTGATTTTTTTGATCATTAATTTAAATAAAATTAGTGAAAATACTTGTCAAGATCCTGGAAATTTGGTAAACTAGCTTAGTAACAATCTATGGCTCGGAAAGAGACCATGGCAGAAAGGAAATATTGCAAAATGAAAAAAGATATCCATCCAGAATATCGCCCTGTTGTCTTCATGGACACTACTACTGGTTACAAGTTCGTCAGCGGTTCAACTAAGTACTCTAGCGAAACAGTTGAATTCGAAGGTGAAACTTACCCATTGATCCGTGTTGAAATTTCATCAGACTCACACCCATTCTACACTGGACGTCAAAAGTTCACTCAAGCAGATGGACGTGTGGATCGTTTCAACAAAAAATACGGTCTCAAATAAGAACCAACACAGAACCACTTCCCTTTCGGGAGTGGTTTTTTTGATCTAAAAAGATGAACATATAAAGAATTCTTTCTCCCTTTTCTGAAAAATCATTTTCATTGTCTTCTCCTCTATCCTCTGCTATATTTGGATTATCAAAGAAAGGAGACAAGCCGATGACATTGTCCAAAAAACTCACACTTTCTCTTGCCTCACTGGCAGTTCTTGGTCTTTTAGTAGCCTGCTCGAACCAGACAGCTCAAACACCTGCAAACTCTGCTAGTTCACAACAGGTTTCTTCGAGCACTTCAAGCTCTAAAGGTTCACAAACAGCTAGCCAAGCTGAAAATCTAGACGGTACATACAAAGGGACTGATGAAAATGATCAGATCACTCTGACCCTCTCTGGTAAGATGGGCACATGGGAAGAGGTTGAAAGGGATGGCGAGAAAGAAAGCAAGCCTGTAACCGTTCACTCCGACAATCATACTCTCACTGTGGGAGATGATCTCAAATATTACAAACTAGAAGGTAACCAACTCACTATTGAAGATGACGATCGCGATCCTTCTGATACCATTGTATTAACGAAATAGCATAAAAAATAAGAGGTTAGGATGTTGATCCCAACCTCTATTTATTATCTTAATGGAACTGCATCCCACCATCTACGATAATGGTTTGTCCTGTGATGTAGTTTGAATCAGGTCCAGCAAGGAAGCTGACCGCTGCTGCTACATCTTCAGGTTCTGAAAGACGTTTGAGAGTAATATCTTTAGCGAATGTTTGCATACCCCATTCGTCATCTTTACCTGCGTTCTTACCAACTTCATGAGCAATGTCAAACATCATTGGAGTCTTCACGATACCTGGTGCATAAGCATTGACAGTGATTCCTGAATCCGCTAAGTCACGCGCCAAAGTCTGTGTGATACCACGAACTGCAAATTTAGTACCACCATAAACAGTCAAGTTAGGGTTACCTACAACCCCTGCTTGTGAAGTTGCATTGATGATTTTTCCGCCATGGCCAAGCGCTTTGAATTGAGCTTGTGCAGCTTGAGCACCCCAAATCACGCCACCAACGTTAATAGCAAATGTACGCGTAAATTGTTCTTCTGTAATTGTATCAAGTGGTGTAGTTGGCGCAACACCTGCATTGTTCACGACAACATTCAAATCTCCAAAATGGTCAACAACTTTTTGGAAAGCTGCAGCTACTTCTGCTTGTTTGGATACATCAGCAACGACCGCAAAAGCATTTTCTGCGGACAACTCAGCAACTGCTTTTTCAGCTGTTTCAGCATTGTAGTCCAATACTCCGACCTTGAAGCCATCTTGCACCAAACGTTTTGCGATTGCAAAACCGATTCCTTGACCAGCACCTGTGACAATAGCTACTTTAGACATATGATTCCTCCTTGGTATCAACGATACCAGCAAACGTTCCTATCAGAACAGCAAGGGTTGACAACTAGTTTTGATGGGATCTATTATAAATATCCGACAAAACTATGCTAACAGTATACTCCTTTGTGAAAAAAGTGTCAAACTCTGGCCTGTTATTTTTTAAAAAAAGTTCATTTATATGATATTTTTATTTAGTGATAAGTGAAATAGAATATGGCTTTTAACCAAAACAGATAACTGTTCTATTCTGTAAAAACTACATGAGGCTGGGACAAAAGTCCTAGCCTCTCAATTATTTTTGGATTGTCAAGCAAGACGCAGTGGTTGAGTGGGCTCTACTACGCTGATTTCATCAGCTTTTACAGCCCTACTCAACTGTGCGGAGGTGG